>ERZ791620.1082-NODE-1082-length-11593-cov-2.025048_pt1 | contig 11593 bp, 6 predicted proteins | sample MGYA00509962_ERZ791620 | MGnify/ENA primary metagenome ERZ791620 (study PRJEB30046, sample SAMN00715162) | human gut metagenome | study: EMG produced TPA metagenomics assembly of the A metagenome-wide association study of gut microbiota in type 2...
CGGTTTACTATTCTGACGGCGTACCCGCTCTTTCCGGCTATAGCCGCGATGAATATGACCTGCTCATAAAACAGGATGCTGCTGATCTTATCTATCAGGAAGATGCCGCTATGGTCATTCGGAAGATACGCCAGGTACTGGAAGCCGGAAAATCGGCAAGCTTTGAATTCCGCAAACAGCATCGCGACGGACACATCGTCTGGGTCAATGTTCACGCCCGGAAAATAGGCGAAGACGGCGGACATCCCCTTCTGCAATGTGTATTCCACAATATTTCCGCCTTCAAACAGGCCCGAGAAGAGCTGGCACACGTCATCAATTCTATTCCCGGCGGCATTGCTGCCTATGATTTTAATGATATGCAAAATCCCCGGCGTCTGTTTTGTTCCGATGGTGTTGCTAAACTTTTCGGCTGCAGTGACGCAGCTGATCTGCAGCATTATGCGGCCAATCCCTGGAGTATGGTTTTTAAAGAAGACTATCAGCGGGTCTACGATGCTTTCCAGCATATGTTCATCAGCAGTGACACTCTTGATCTTTCTTATCGTATCACCCGAAAAGATCAGGTACTGGAATGGGTCCATCTGAATGGCAAAGCTATCAACGGCATCTTTTATGCCGTTTTTACCGGTATGTCCGATGAAGCCAAATTATTCCAGCAGATCAGCAACGAAGCGGCCCAGGGTATCTATGTCATTGATAAAAAGAACCATGACCTGCTGTATTACAATGAAAACGTAGAACTTTTTTTAACAGGTAAAAACAATGCCTGGGGTAAAAAATGCTACACCGCCCTGCACGACAAACAGACTCCCTGTACCTTCTGCCCTTTATCAATGATCAAAAATATCGAAAAACCACAGGAGCTTACCTTCGCAAACGGCAAAAGCTACGAGATCCGTGCCAAAGAACTTGAATGGAACGGTCTGCCTGCTTACACGCTTTTTATTAACGACATTACCGATAAAATAACCAGTTCGCGCAAAACCGAGCAACTGGAACAGTTTTATCAGACCCTTGTCCAGAATCTTCCTGGCGGCATTGCAGTCATCCGTTTTGATATGGCAAAAAAACAAATGCTCCCCGAATATATTTCCGAGGGTTTCGCCGCCATGACAGGTATGTCCACTGACGAAGCTTACGCGCTTTACAAAAACGATGCCACAGCTGGCGTCCATCCGGACGACCTTGACTATATCATTGGCCGATTGAATCAGCATCTCAAGAAGCACCTTGATACCTGCGAAAGTATCTACCGGCTGCGCAAAAAAGACGGCAGTTATATCTGGATCAAAAACAATTCTTCACTCATTTTAAGCCCAAACGAAATCCCGCTTATTTATGCAGTTTACAGTGATATCACCAAAGAAATAGAAGCGCAGAACAAGCTGCGCCAAAAATACAATGATCTTTTACTGCGTCAGCAAAACTATCCGCTTTCTAACGAGATTCTCAGCGGTTACTGCGATATAACCGCCAACAGGATCCTGCGTATTTACGACAAAACAGGTATCGATCCCCTGCAAAAATTTGGTTTCGAGCGCCAGAACTTTTTCAAGGGGCTGGCCACTCTTATCGAAAGCCCGGAAGAAAGACAGCACTTCCTTAATACCTTCCTCAATGCCCCGCTGCTGGAAAAATTTGCTCAGGGCATCAACAGTCAGGAACTAGAATGCTTTATCCGTATGCCTCATGATAACAGCGGTCATTACCTTAAATGTGTCATCAATATGATAGAATCACCGGATAACGGCCACACGATCGGCGTACTTTCCGTGCTCGATCTGACACAATTTAAGATCAACGACCAGATATCGATGCATCTGGCGCACGCCCATTATGATTTTATCGCTACCTGTGATTTCAACAGCGATAGCTATCAGCTTTTTTTCACAAACAGCAAAGCGAATCTAATGCCGCCTGAACAGGGAAGCTACAGCAAAAATATCGTCGCCTTCCTACAGACCTTCACTGTCCCCAAAGATCGGGAATTTTGTATGGAAATGTTTGATCCCGCCAATATGCAGCGGCGGCTGTATCACGAAAATTCCTACTCCTTCCATTATTCACTGAAGGATGAACAAGGACATATCTATACTAAAAATATGATCGTATTCCTGATCGATCAGCGGCTGAATAAAGTCGGTATGGCCCGAGCCGATATCACAGACTACGTACGGGAACAGCGAGCGCTGCTGAATACGCTGGCCTATACCTTTGAGCAGCTCAGTATCATCAATCTGGTGACAAAAGAATTTACAATGTATACCCGCAAATCTGTACTGCAAAATCTGTCACCCTATAAATGCGCGGACTTTAACAGAGCACTGCACAAGCTCAGCCTTCCTTATACTAAACTGGCAGCGGATGAAACTGCGGCAGAAAAATTTTCTTTGCCGGTCATCCTCAGCAGGCTGGCAGAGAAACCGCAGGGTTACGAATTTACGCTGCCATATCTTGCTAATGACGGCAGCGAAAAGAACAAACAGATCAACGTCCTTTGGGGCGACGAAGGTCATCATACGATTTGTCTTGTCCGATGTGATGTTACTGATATCATCAGCGCCGAAAAAAATTCCAGATCTGTACTGCAAAATGCCTTGGATCTGGCTCAGGAAGCCAACCGCGCCAAAACAGATTTTCTCTCCGCTATGAGCCACGACATCCGCACGCCCATGAACGCGATCATCGGTATGACGGATCTGGCCCTGGACGATCTGGATAACCGACAGCATCTCAGCGAATATCTTGATATTATCAAAAGCTCTTCGTCACATCTGCTGACGCTGATCAATGACATTCTGGATATGAGCCGCATAGAAAAAGGCAAACTGAAACTGGCGCGTACCTCGTTCAACTTGTCCGTCGAAATAGACAGATTCTGCAGCCGTTACCAGCTGTTGATGGATAAAAACAGCCTTAACTTCCTGCATAACGCAGAACTTCTTCACTGCAATTGTATCGGTGATACCGCACAGCTGCAGCGGATCTGGGATAACCTTGTCAGCAACGCCTGTAAATTCACACCTCCGGGTGGCACTGTTACCTTCAGCGCCTGCGAGCTCCCTTCAGACAATGAGCGGCTCGGCTGGTATAAATTTACGATCAGCGATACCGGTATCGGTATCGACAGCGAAAGCCTGCAGCATCTATTCGATCCTTTTTTCCGCAGCAGCGACGTCATCAGCAAGCATATCGAAGGTTCCGGACTGGGACTTGCCATCGTCAAAAATATCGTCGATTATAAAGGCGGTACGATTTCCGTAACCAGCAGGCAGGGTGAAGGTACGACTTTTACTGTTACACTGCCGCTGCACTTCGATACTGCAGCTGAACATCCTGTAGAAAAACCAACGCACACTTTTGGCAGTGCTGATTTTGATTTTTCAGGGAAATCGCTTCTGCTGGCAGAAGATCATCCGATCAATCAAAAGGTCGCCGAACTGATTTTGGAAAAAACGGGTGCGGCAGTCACGATCGTTGAAAACGGTCTGCAGTGCACAGAGCTTTTCACTGGATCTGCAAAGGGCAGCTTCGATGCTATCCTGATGGATATCCAGATGCCCGTCATGAACGGCTATGAAGCCGCCCAGGCTATCCGCAGCAGTACACATCCACAGTCAGCAACGATCCCTATTATTGCCATGACTGCCAACGCTTTTGCCGAAGATATTAAAAATGCGCTGTCAGCTGGTATGAACGCCCATATTGCCAAACCTATCGACCCGCAGAAGCTCTATGAAACTCTGGCAGCTTATATCAAATAACAAAAAACACTGTTACGTATATACGTAACAGTGTTTTTGCATTTTGACTACCGCTTGGCCCAGCTCCAGACCTCACGTGTCAGCCAGATAAAAAAGACCCCTGAAAAATCCAGGATCACGTCCGTAACCAAGGCACTGCGCCCCGGAGCATGCAGCTGGATATATTCATCGCTAACGGCTACTGCCAAACCTAAAAACAAAATATACCCTGTCGCTGTACGATGACTGACACCGAACGCCGCGTAAACATTGCACAGGATCACGCCCAGGATAGCAAACTCCAAAAAGTGTGCCAGCTTGCGGATATTATAATCCAGGTTCTGCTGCGGTACATCAATGCCGAACCATTTCCCCATACCGGTCAGAATCGAGCCGACCAGTTCACTGGCCCGGTGTGATTCTGCCGCCGGCATAGAAGAATTATAAAAAATAAAAGCTACAAAAACGATCAGTAAAAGCAGCCATACAAATCTTCTCACGGTCTTACTTACCTCGCCTTATAAATTTCTGCTTAACATATCCATGACCATCATATTGCTGACGATGCCAATACCGCCTGGAACAGGCGTAAAAGCGCTGGCTTTAGCGCTGACGGCAGGGTCAACGTCACCTACCAGACCGCCTTCGACAGCATTGATACCAACATCGACGATCACGACGCCTTCTTTGACCATTTCAGGTTTAATGAAAGCCGGTACACCCACAGCGGCAACGATGACATCAGCACCGCGCAGCACATCCGCAATATCCCTGGTCCGGGAATGGCAGACAGTGACCGTAGCATGCTCCTGCAGGAGCAGCAGCGCCACAGGCTTGCCAACTACATTACTGCGCCCGACAACAACGACGTTTTTCCCCTTTAACTCAATACCGTAATGAGACAGCGTCGCCATACAGGCCCGCGGAGTGCACGGTGCCCAGCGGCTGCGCCCTAAAAAGACTTCTCCGACGCTTTTAGGGTTTAAACAGTCCACGTCTTTGCTCATAGTGATAGCGGCACCGACAGCATCGCCGTCGATATGCTTCGGCATCGGCATCATCGGCAGGATACCGGTAACATAGCGGTTATGATTAAGTTTTTTGATAGCGGCAATAACTTCTTCCTGTGTTGCTGTTTCCGGCATTGCCAGCACCTTGGCTTCACCGCCAAGACTTTCTACCAGTTTTACCAGACGGTCTTTATAAACATGCGAAGCAGGGTCATCTCCCACCACAATGATCGCCAGAGTAACTTTGATCCCTTTTTCCTTTGCGGCTGTGATCTTGGCTGAAACAGTTTCTCTATATGCATCGGCAACGGGCTTGCCCTTCATCAACAAAGTTTCCATTGCTACAACTCCCCTTAAAACAAGCCGCTGATGACGCCGTCATCACTGACATCGATTTTCTCTGCTGCCGGCACCTTCGGCAGACCGGGCATCGTCATGATATCACCTGTCAGCACGACTACAAAGCCTGCGCCGGCAGAGATCCTGCAGTTTTTGATCGTCATGGTAAAACCGCTGGGACGGCCAAGCAACGTCGGATCATCCGAAAACGAATACTGGGTCTTAGCCATACAGATCGGCAGATTGCCATAACCCAGACTTTCAAAATCCTTCAAAGCAGTTTCCGCTTCTTTAGCATAAACTACATCGCCGGCACCGTAAATCTCACGCGCCACAGTTGCGATTTTTTCCTTTAAGGTCAGCTCGGAAGCATAGATAGGAGCAAAATCAGCCTTGCCGCTTTCTGCCAGCGCAACAACCTCCTTAGCCAGCTCCACGCCGCCGGCGCCGCCTTTGGCAAAAACATCGGACAATGCGACATTGACGCCATGTGCAGCACAATGGGCACGTACAGCTTCCAGCTCTTCCGGTGTATCCTGAGCAAAAATATTGATGGCTACTACCAGAGGCAGACCGAATTTTTTAATATTTTCAATGTGTTTTTCCAGATTGACGATACCTTTTTTCACAGCGTCCACATTCGGCGCAGTCAAGTCCGTCTTCGGCACCCCGCCATGCATCTTCAATGCGCGCACTGTAGCAACCAGCACAACAGCATCCGGCTTCAACCCGGCATAACGGCATTTGATGTCAAAGAATTTTTCAGCGCCCAGATCAGCGCCGAAGCCTGCTTCTGTAATCGTATAATCAGCCAGCTTCATAGCCGTCTTAGTTGCCATCACGCTGTTGCAGCCGTGGGCGATATTGGCAAACGGGCCGCCGTGAATAATCGCCGGCACATTTTCCAGTGTCTGCACAAGATTAGGCTTCACAGCATCCTTCAAAAGGGCAGCCATAGCGCCGTGGGCTTTGATCTGCCCTGCGGTAACCGGTTTGCCGTTATAATCATAAGCAACAATGATCTTGCTTAAGCGTTCTTTTAGATCGTGCAGACTGCTGGCCAGGCACAAAATAGCCATGACCTCAGAAGCAACGGTAATATCAAAACCGTCCTGACGCGGTACGCCATGCGCTTTGCCTCCCAGTCCGACAACAATATTACGCAGCTCGCGGTCATTCATATCAACAACACGTTTCCAAACGATCCGACGCGGGTCGATATTCAAAGCATTGCCCTGCTGCACATGGTTATCGACCATTGCCGAAAGAAGCATGTGTGCAGATGTGATCGCATGGAAATCACCTGTAAAATGCAGGTTGATATCTTCCATCGGCACCACCTGAGAATAACCGCCGCCGGCTGCGCCGCCCTTAACGCCCATGCAGGGTCCCAGAGAAGGCTCGCGCAAAGCTACGATAACGCTTTTATCAATTTTGGCCAGGCCCTGGGCCAGTCCTACGGTAGTAGTCGACTTGCCTTCGCCTGCCGGCGTAGGCGTAATAGCCGTTACCAAAACCAGCTTGCCTGCCGGTTTATCTTCCATGCGGCGGATCAGATCCATAGATAATTTAGCCTTGTAACGGCCATACATTTCAATGTCTTCTTCGCCGATGCCGAGCTTAGCGGCAACCTCAGTGATCGGCAGCATCTTGGCCTGCTGAGCAATTTCAATATCTGATAACATAAATAAACGCCCTCCTCTTCACTTATACCTGTGAACCATCTTGTATATCTTCTGTGCCGACAGATTTTTTCCTGCTGCTCTGACAGCAACCTAATGTATACATTTAAATGTTTTTATTCAAACCAGATTTCCAGCTTCGTACCTTCGGCAACTACTGTTCCCGGAGGCTGCGACTGCTTCCGCGCCCGACCGCTGCCATGCGGCACCAGTACCAGACGTCCCTGCTGGATCAGTTCAGCCGTCTGCCGCATATCCAGCCCGCTGAAATCAGGCAGTTTGATCTTACCGTCTGCCAGTATCTCCATCTGCGGAATCTTAGCCGGAGGCGGCACTGTCGAATTAACAGCGGGATTATTCCGTACATGCTGCTCAAATGACGGCAGTCCTTCACTGCTGCTGGGCTGAATGCCCTTAGCTACAAGGATCTGCTGCAATGTATCGCGGAATACCGGCGCCGAAACCTGCGAACCGTAAAAAGCTCCCTGCGGCGTATCCAGCATGATCAGCATCGCATACTGCGGCTTATCAGCAGGTACAAAGCCTACGAAAGAAGCAATATATTTACCGGCTGCATAACCGCCTGTTTCCGCAAGTTTTTCGGCGGTACCGGTCTTACCGGCAATACGGTAGCCTTTGATCCCTGCTGCTTTACCACCACCGGCGGCGACAACCTGCTCCATCATTCCGCGCATCTGTGCGGCAACTTCCTCACTCATCACCCGGCGCACCACTTTTTTCTGCCCCTGGCGCAGAACGCGTCCATCCGGCATCACGATCTTATCGATGATATACGGCTGCAAAAGCTCGCCGCCGTTAGCAATAGCGCAGATCGCACGCAGCATCTGCAGCGGCGTTACGGCAATGCCCTGACCGATAGACATGGTTGCAATATCCGGCTGATACATATGATCCGGATTATAAAGGATACCCTCTTCTTCACCCGGCAGCTCTATACCGGTCACACTGCCGAAACCGAACTTCTTGCTGTAATCGATCATCCGCTGTGCTCCCAGCTGCATCCCCAGCTGTACCATACCCGTATTGATAGAAAATTTTATAACATCCTGAAACGGTACCAGTCCCATGCCTTCCCCGTCCCAATTGCGTATCGTACGGTCGGCGATCTGAATACTGCCCGTATCATTGATCATCGTGGTCGGCGTAATAATTTTTTCCGTCAGTCCCATCACGCCCACAATCGGCTTGAAAACCGAGCCCGGTTCGTAAATAGTCGAAACCGCGCGATTAGTCCAGCTGGTAGCCGGATATTTATAAAAAGTATTAGGGTCAAAACTGGGCCGATTGGCCATGCCCAGAATCGCGCCCGTATTCGGGTCCATCAAGATGACCGCCGCACTGGCGGCTTTCGTATCCTTCATCGCCTTATCCAGCGCATCCTCCAGCACAAACTGGATCTTGCTGTCCAGGGTCAGATAGACTGAAGCCATCTTCTGCGGCCTGGCTTTATTGAAACCGCTGTCACCCATGGGGCGCCCCAGCGCATCGACGACCTCCTGCTGCTGTGTTTCCGCACCCTTGACTACCGAGTCCAAAGCCAGCTCGATACCGCTGAGACCGTTATCATCCGTACCGACAAAACCCAGCACCTGAGCCGCCATTGATTTTTTTGTATAATAGCGTTTACTTTCTTCTAAAAAATGCAGCCCGGGCAGCTTATTCTCACGAATGATCCGTTCTACTTCTGCCGCTTCTTTAGGCTCCATCGTTCGTTTGAGCCAGATGAAGCGTGCTTCTGTTGTAAAATCAGAATATAATTCGTCTGCTTTCATCTGCAGCACTCCAGCCAGCAAATCAGCGGCCAGCCGCTTGACGTCACGTTCCGGCTTCTCGCCCTTTTTCGTCGGGTTATCCTGCATCTCGACCGGGTCGACATACAGAGATTTAGACATAATGCTGACTGCCAGCTCCTCGCCGTTGCAGTCCAAAATGGCTCCGCGCGGCGAATATTTAGTTACCTTGCCGGTAACCTGATTGGCAGCACGTCTGGCCAGCTCTTCGTTTTGAATGACCTGCAGCCAGATCAGCCGCAGAAACACCGTTCCAAAACCAAAAAAGATCAGCAGGCCGATAATGGCAAAACGTTTTTTACCGTTTTGCAGCGAAAACTTCTTCATCAGCGCTGCCACCTCCCCTCAGCGGGTGAAACGACACGCATCTGCGTCCTGCGTGTATCGGGCGACAGCCGCTCCAGCTTTTCACGTTTACACTCGTCGCGATAAACTGAAAGCACCAGTCCGATCGAAGCCAGAGTTATCAGCATCGAAGTACCGCCATAACTGATAAAGGACAAAGGCACGCCGATTACAGGCAGCAGTCCGCACACCATTGCCATATTGGCAACCGCCTGTCCCACGATAAGCAGGCTGACGCCGGAAACAAGAATAAAGCCCCGTTCATCTTTAGTATTCATAGCAATACGAAAAAATGCCGCAGCCAGTAACAGAAACACCGAAATCAGGATCGCCGCACCCAGCAGTCCCCATTCCTGACAAAAGATAGCAAATGCAAAATCTGTATGCGCCTCAGGCAGATAAAAGAACTTGCCGCTGCCCTGCCCCCACGGCAAACCTGTCAGACCGCCGCTGCCGATCGACATCAGCGACTGTACCATCTGATAGCCCGTATTAGCCTCATCGCTCCACGGGTCCAGCCATACTTTAACACGCTGCAGCCGATATGAATTTTACACCCCCCCCCAGCCGATAAGGGGCCATGATCGCCCCTGCCACCGCCACTGCGCCTAAAATCCCCAACAGGCCTACTACCTCACGCAGACGCAGACCTGCCAAAATATACAGACCCACCATCAACGCTACGATAATAGCCGCCGTACCCATATCCGGCTGTTTCAAAACCAGAATGCCGTAGATCACCGTCCCCACAAAAGGCCAGACGGTATCCTTATTCAGCAGACTGATCGACTGACGCTTACGCAGCATTTCACCAAGCAGAGCTGCCCCCAGAAGGATCACGGCAATCTTCGCCAGCTCTGAAGGCTGAATAGAAATTCCGCCCACATACAACCAGCGCTGAGCACCCTTATTAGTCGTACCGATCAGATCTACTAAAAGCAGCAGGCTGCCGACACCAAAATAGATGGCTATCAGCCAAAAATCGTTGAGCCACGTTTTATACGAAGGCGCACGAAATCCCAGCCACAGCATCAGCATCAGTCCGGCTGCGCCAAAAATCAAGTACCGCTTCAGATAATAATAACCATCCTCAAACATATCCCGCGCTTCGACAAAGCTGGCGCTGAACACATTGATACAGCCCACGAGCATCAGCAGTAAAGTCAGGCTGATGATCGCATCCTTGGGATTATCCCAGATCAAAAATCGTTTCTTCATAACAGCCTCTCTTAAAATACCACTTCACAAAAATTTATCGGTGTCCCCAAAGAGCTGAATTTACGCTCATATTCCGTCTGCACTTCATTATCATAATCTGAGTTATGCAGATCATAGCTCAACGCAATGATCTCCAGGCCAAATTCCTTAAATTCCTCAACTGAAAAATCGAACAGCGCTCTGTTATCCGTTTTAAAACGCAGATGTCCGCCTTTTCCTAAAAGACTTTGATATTTCGCCAAGAAATTACGATGCGTCAGCCGGCGTTTGGCGTGACGCGCTTTCGGCCACGGATCGCTGAAATTCAAATATAATTCTTTGATCTCGCCCGGCTCGAACCAGTCCTCCATATGCTCTGCATTAGCGCAGATGACCTTGATATTATCCATCTTATTTTCTTTGGCAGTTTTACCGGGATAATAAGCAATATCGTGTTGCGTTTCCACACCAATAAAAGCCTTTTCCGGATGCAGCTCCGCCATCCCGATAATAAAGCGGCCTTTGCCGCAGCCAATCTCCAGACATAAACGCTTACCGGGAAACAGTTCCTGCCAGCGTCCTTTATAATTTTCCAAATCATGCATCAAAACATATTCACCTTTTAAATCCTGCATTGCTTCTTCGATCCATGGTTTTTTTCTTAGTCTCATACTGACCCGCCTTTGTAAAATCTAAATACAAATCCAATTTATATTATATAACATAATAGAGTTCTAATCATCATTTTTATAAAAAATTACCATTGTATTGTAACCAGAAAAACCTTTTACACCTGCTGCCAATACCCTGTACAAATAAAAAAAGCCTGCCGCGGAAGCAGCAGACTTTTTCTATTTTAACAATAAATTCATTTTACGCTGGCTATTTTTTCCCTGATCGCATCTAACTTTTCACGACTGACATCCAATTCATAAGCCACATAACTCCAGTCATGCGTCGGCGGACGATGAGCAGCCAAAATGCTCTCTGCCGTGCTGCCAGAAGCTTGTGCCAGCAGTGCGGCATGCAGCACATCATTCAGCGCGTAATTCTGACGCAGGTAAGGAAGGATGTCCTTTTCTTTCAAGCCAAGTGCAGCGGCAAAATAACGGGCATCATTTCTATCACGTGCCGCTTTAATATCGTTGGGCGTGATACCCGTTAAATATTCTACCCTCGGCCAGCTGTTGTTCTCTTTCAGACGCAGGATCTCATTGATATTTTTCCCGGAAGCCAGTGACAGCAGAGCAGCGTGGCGCAGCTCTTTAAAACCCCAGCCCCGGTCAAACTCCGTCTGCAGAACAGACGCATCAATATCAAAACGTTTACTGATCTTCTGCAGTTCTGCAGTTTCACGTACCTGCGGCGGAACCAGTACTTGTCCCGGAGCTGGCCGTACCGGTTTGGCTTCGGCCGTTTGAGCCGCAACAGAAAATGTTATGGCTGTGAAAACAGCCATAATA
>ERZ791620.1098-NODE-1098-length-11456-cov-2.354793_pt1 | contig 11456 bp, 11 predicted proteins | sample MGYA00509962_ERZ791620 | MGnify/ENA primary metagenome ERZ791620 (study PRJEB30046, sample SAMN00715162) | human gut metagenome | study: EMG produced TPA metagenomics assembly of the A metagenome-wide association study of gut microbiota in type 2...
CTTATTCCCCCCGGAAAAGCCCCCAGCCGTTAATTTCTCACGGTCCATAATCATTTTTAATCGGTCCTTTATGCTCATACCATATATTATTATGAATGTATTTTTGTATTTTATGGATTACAAAGATAAAATATTAAAATTACAATAGCAAATATATTTTTGTAAATACAGTATTATACATAAGTAATTGGATTATTTCATTTGTTATATATACGATTGTAATAACCCTGTTTATGTGTTAATCTTTTAGTTTATAATTCATATATAAATAAATGATATGCAATTGATTATCGTATCGTATTATGGCTTATTTGTTCTATTAACTGGTTATTATTATATATCAGTTATATTTTATTTAAATTTTCACAATAGATAATCCTTATAATCAGCTGATTTTATTGATATTGATTTTATTATAGATATGAATGTGTGTTCTGTTGACTCATGCATATTACATTTATGATTAAACGCTATACTTTTGGAATATTATGTACGATGATTAAGATTTATGTATTTTGGGAATATTATTTATAGTATTTAAGTATGATTATAAATGTAATATTCGTGATTTACTTTATTGAATATTACAATTGAAAAGAATCTGTGAAGTTAAACCTTCTCTAATTATGCTAACACCTAGGTTTAAACAAAGAAAATCTGGTTAAACCTAAAATTTGGGGCTTAATTTTACCGGATATGTGATCGGGGTGCAAATTTGTGATTCTAAAAAGCTTTATTTGGCTATAATCTGTTGAAAAACAGAATAATATATCCGATTTCCTATTTATAAATAACTTCGCTTCTAGAAAATAATGGCTTTGAGCATGAATTAATAATAGGAATGAATGGTAGAAGAGGAAAAAGTGAAGTTGCCGTTAATGAATTTTGTGAATAGTCGGAAAAAACTATTATAAAGAAATAGATCCCCTAAGGGGACTTATAAGCTTTGCCGACTATTCACTTCTTATTTGCAGCTTGCTGATTGTAAGTAGTGCAGATAATATGTAAACGAAAGATGTTACAGACTATTGTTATAGCAAATAAGTATAAGGATATTTTATTCTTTTTAGTGTAGTATTTTGAAAACTAATTCTCGAAGAAGTTCACTATCTGTCAATGATGAGTTACCAATACCTTTTGATTTGGCATCAGTATACCTGATCTCCCCTATGATTTGCATTGTCTTTACACCACTGTATCGTTTCATGGCAGTTTGGTATTCCCTGGCTTGCCATGGACTTTTCAATCCCAGGAAAGAGGCAATTCCCTGTTCTGATTTTTCTGGTGCATAATAGGCTAGCATGAGGTTTGAATAAAAGCTAAAAAGTAAAGATAAGGTCATCTGTAATGGATTGGTTTTAGGATTTTTCTCAAAATAGTTTATTATCTGATTAGCTTTTAGAACATTCCTTTCTACCAAAGCACTTCGAAGTTCAAAGTTATTATAGTCTTTGCTTATGCCTATGTTACGTTCAATTTGCTCTGGGGTGACACGGGTCTGCCCTTTAGGGAGTGTAATGATTAATTTTTCCAGTTCTCCTGTCAGCCGACTAAGGTCTGTACCCACAAAGTCGGCTAACATAGAAGTGGCTTTAGGCTCCAGATCTACCCCTTTACGTTTCATGTAGGAAGTGATGAATGCCGGAAGTTGGGCCTCTTTTAGCTTCTTTGATTCGAACAAGATGCCCACTTTCTCTATTTCAGCAGCTAATTTTTTCCTTCGGTCCAGTACTCCATGTTTGTGGCACATGACCAGTATGGTGGATCTAAGAGGCTTTTGCAGGTAATAGGAAAGTTCGTCTATATTGCGAATCGATTGAGCTTCTTTCACTATAACGACCTGGTGTTCGGACATCATAGGATATCGCTTGGCTGCATTGATGACTGTAGCGATATCTACGTCTGCACCATAAACTACAGAAAGGTTGAATTCCTTTTCCATATCAGTCAGAACATTGTCCATGATATAATCAGAGATGAGGTCAATATAGTATGCCTCTTCCCCCATTAGATAGTAGATAGGACGATACTGTTTCGAGCGTAGTTCTCTTAAAATATCATCACATGTTATCTCTTGTTTTGTCATATAAATGGAGTGGTTTTACCAGTCGAATTTCAGGTGTTTTACGGTTTTTTTCTCATCGATAATCATACGTAAAGACTCTATTCCGATACCTACATGTTCTGCTACGTAGTTCTGGGTTACGAGATTGTCGCTTTTTTCTGTTTTGACACCTTCCGGAATCATAGGCTGATCGGAAACCAGAAGCAGAGCACCAGTAGGAATGTGGTTAGCAAATCCACAGCTGAATAAGGTTGCGGTTTCCATATCGACAGCCATTGCTCTAGTTTTCTTCAGATACTCCTTGAAGGCGTCGTCGTGCTCCCAAATTCGTCGGTTAGTAGTATAAACGGTGCCGGTCCAGTAATCGCGGCCATAGTCACGAATAGCAGATGAAACGGCACGCTGTAGCATAAATGCAGGCAGTGACGGCACTTCTGGAGGAAAATAATCATTGGAGGTACCTTCGCCACGAATTGCGGCAATGGGAAGAATAAGGTCACCAATTTTATTTTTACGGTCAATTCCTCCGCATTTCCCCAAAAACAGGCATGCTTTGGGATGAATAGCACTTAATAAATCCATGATAATTGCCGCATTGGGACTTCCCATTCCAAAGTTTACTATCGTTATGCCTTCAGCTCTTGCTGATATCATATTGGCATCTCTTCCTAAGATTGGTACATTAAACTTTTCGGCAAAGATTTCTACATACTTATTGAAATTAGTCAGCAATATATACTCATCAAAATCTTCCAGATTACGTTTTGTGTAACGAGGTAACCAATTAGCTACAATTTCTTCCTTTGTTTTCATAAGATTTCATTATTTTTGCACCTTCTAATAAGGATGCATCTATTATTAAATTCACAAATGTAGTAAATGTTATCGTTAAATTTGCCAGCATTCGATGCTAAAATTATCGTAAAAGATGGGAAAAAGGCTATTTTCGACATAATACGTCGCCGATATGTAGCATTGACACCAGAAGAATGGGTTCGCCAGCATTTTGTTCACTTCCTGTTGACTTATAAAGGATATCCGCAGGCTTTAATGGCTAATGAAGTACAGCTGCAATTGAATGGGACAAGAAAACGTTGTGATACTGTGCTTTATCGTCGCGATCTTAGTGCACAGATGATTGTAGAATACAAAGCACCGGATGTAGTGATTACACAAGCTGTATTCAATCAGATAACGCGCTATAATATGGTGCTTAAGGTAGATTATCTGGTGGTAAGCAACGGTATACAACATTATTGTTGTCGTATGGATTACGAGCGGAATACTTATACCTTTTTGCAGGACATACCGGATTACCGGTTGCTATAGCGTGTATTCAGTTCGTCGTAAATCAGTCTTGAGATGAATGCAATGATAGAAGCGTTTTCTTGATCGGTTTCGTATGAGTTCATCACAAAGATTGCAATGTAATATTTCACCCCGCAAGGTAGCGTGACGAAGCCTAGATCATTGTCTGCAAGCTTCATTCCGTTTGGGTTCCGATCGGACGAACCGGTCTTATGCCCTACTTGAGTGCTGGGAGGTAATAGGCCCTTTAACTTATCAGTGCCAGTAGTTGTACCCAGCATGATTTCTGTGAGAAACTCTTTGTAATTGTTGGAAAATAAGGCTTTTGTATCTGCAATGAAAAGCAAGCGGGTTGCTTCTGACGGGTAACTCCAATTGTTATAAGGCGCCTTTTCCGGATCCTGATGCATGGTATTTTCTGTTTCCGAAAGATGGAAATTCTTGATACCCAGCTTTCTTATGTAGCTATCTACTTTTGAGATGCCTCCTGCATAATCTATTAAAATGTCACAGGCGTTGTTGTCACTGAGTGAGACACTGTATTTCAATAAGTCACGTAGTGAGATATTGATGTCTTGATTGGGGTATTTGTCTCGTAAGGGACTATAGGTATTTTTCTGTAGCTGAGACGAGCTGATGTGCAAAATACTATCCAAAGATGTGCCGGCATGATCCATTTTATCTAAAACGGCCAATGCTATATGAAATTTGAAAACACTAAGGAGCGGATAACGTAAATTGTTGTTATAGAGTAGCGTATCTCCACTTTCCGTCAGAACGGAGACTCCTACCGTAGCTTTTTTGTTTTTCAGGAAGTCTGAAATTCTGAATTGTAATGTTGTGTTTTGTGCACAGAGAGTTGTTACACTAAACAAATAACTTACTAAAATGAATGTAGTCCTCAGTTTCATGGCGTTTCCTCATGAAAAAAAGTCCGATCTGTCTTTTGCAAAGTAATGCGGACAAATCGGACTTTTTTTATTCTTTTTTAATCAGCGTCAGCTATTTTTCTTCTGCTTCTTGTCGGCTTTTCCTTTACTGGCTCTTCTTTATGTTCAGGAGTTACTCCAGCCAGTTCGGGGTCTATCATGATGCGTCCGCAATATTCACATACAATGACTTTTTTGCGTGAGCGAATATCCAGTTGTCTCTGAGGCGGAATTTTATTGAAGCAACCGCCACATGCGTCACGTTGTACATAGACGATGCCCAGACCGTTGCGTGAATTCTTACGGATTCGTTTGAACGACTGAAGCAGACGAGGCTCTATTTTGGTTTCTAGGTCTTTAGCCTTATCTCTCAGTTTTTCTTCTTCCTGCTTGGTTTCAGAAATAATTTCGTCCAGCTCGTTCTTCTTTACTTCCAGGTCTTTCTTTCTTTCTTCCAGGGTGTTTGAGCTTTCTGCTTCTTCAGCAGTCTTTGCCTGTTCCTGTGCGGTAAACTCTTTGATTCTCTTTTCGCAGAGTTCGATTTCCAGTGTCTGGAATTCAATTTCTTTGGTCAGGAAATCATATTCCCGGTTATTACGGACATTATCCTGTTGTTCTTTGTATTTTGCAACAGAAGCTTTAGCTGCTTCTATCTCAACTTTTTTGCCTGCTATAGAAGTCTTCAGTTCTGCAATTTCAGATTTAATTCTTTCGATACGAGTACTTAAACCTGCTATTTCATCCTCCAGATCCTGCACTTCTAACGGCAGCTCGCCTCTTAATGTTTTAATTTCGTCGATTTTGGACAAGGTTGTCTGTAGTTGGTACAACGTTTTTAACTTTTGTTCCACGGTCAGTTCTTGTGGATCTTTTTTTGCTTCTTTAGCCATTGCTTTACATGTATTTTATGGGATTTGTATTTACTTTAGTCATCTGTATGTCCAAAGTGGGAAACAAATCCCTGATTATTGTATAAAATATTTCTTTCGTATATTGTTCGCTCTCATAATGCCCTATTTCGGCCAACAGTATTTCTGTGTCAAGGCCAAAATAGTCATGGTATTTTATTTCACCGGTAATGAAGACATCTGCCTGATTGCGTATGGCATGAGGGATTAAAAAGGATCCCGCACCACCACATAAAGCTACAGTCTGTATTTCCCTTCCTGTCAGTTTATTGTGTTTCAGACATCCCACTTCGAACGTTTTCTTTATCCTTTTCAGGAATTCCAGTTCTGTTTCAGGATGTTCCAGTTCTCCAATCAGACCTGAGCCAGCCTGTCCCCATGAGTTTTGCAGCGGGTACAGGTCGTAAGCAGGCTCTTCGTAAGGGTGTGCGTGAAGCAGCGCTTTGATTGCTTCTGCCTTTTTGTATGCAGGCAGCACAGTTTCTATCCGCACTTCCTTTTCGGTATGCAACTCTCCAATGTTTCCACAAAAGGGATGTGTACCCTCCGATGCACGGAAGGTGCCCTCTCCTACTACATTGTAACTGCATGAATCATAGTTGCCTATGCAGCCGCAACCTGCATCGAATAAAGCCTTTCGGACCGATTCTGCTTGCATCAGCGGTACGAATGTTACCAGCTTCAACAGAGAGTTTTCTTTCGGCAGCAGAATACGGGTGTTTTTTAATCCGATTTTCTCTGCTATTTTAAAATTGACTCCTTGCTGCAGATTATCCAGATTGGTATGGGCTGCATAGATGACAAGGTCGTTTTTGATAGCCTTCAGAATGCAACGTTCTACATAATCCTTTCCTGTAATGGATTTGTATCCTTTAAAAATAAGCGGATGATGCGCAATGATCAGGTTATATCCTAAAGCAATTGCTTCATCCAGAACGGATTCGGTAACGTCAAGACACAACAAAGCCCCTGTTGCTTCCGCATCTGTCAATCCTATTTGCAAACCGGCATTGTCAAATCCGTCTTGCAATGGCAGAGGCGCGAACCGTTCAAGGGCGCATACTACTTCCTTTATCTTCATATAAATGGAAAAAATTGTCTGCAAATATACGAAAAAAGCATGTACGCAACTCTGATTTTTGTTTTTTTTAGAAATAGAGCAGAGTATTGGGGAATAAATTAGGACTAAAAAGAATGGGAAAAAACAAGGAAAGTGCGTTATGCTTTCTCGCAGGATATGGATTATTGCGGATAAAATCCGACAAGCTTATCCGGAGGGCGTGACACACTTTCCTTATTCTTGTATATTGCTTTCGGATATGGGTACAGGTTTATTCTTTACTTAACTGCTTGGAATACAGACTGTCGATAATTCCGTCTGCCAGTCCTATTACAGGCACATGGATGTATTCGGCCTTTACGATATTGGCTATGGTCAGGAATATTTCGGCGGCCGGTACAATGACATCTGCGCGGTCGGCTTTCAGACTGAATTCATTCATGCGCTGTTCGGGTGTCAGCGGTTTGAGTTCATCGTATAATCCTTGCAAAGAAGCGATAGGCATCCTCATCTTCTTTTTATCCTTTTTCTCGGCCAGACGATACAGTTTATTGATGTTTCCTCCCGATCCGATGATGTTGATACCTTGGAAGTCGGCCGTAAGCCGTGTCAGGTCGTCTTTCATCTGTGCCCAGGTTTCGTCTTTTACGGCTCCGCTCAGGATGCGTACGGTTCCTATATTGTACGAAAGCGACTGAACCAATTCACCATTGGTCAGCAGGTTGATTTCTGTACTTCCACCGCCGACATCTACATAAATATAGTTTCCGGTACGGTCTTCCATACATTCTATATGATTGTTGTAGATCATATGTGCTTCTTCCTGGCCATCAATTACTTCGATGTTGATGCCTGTGTCTTTCAGAATCTTCTTGATGACACTTTTCCCGTTTTTGGCATCGCGCATGGCAGAGGTAGCACATGCACGGTAGTCGGTCACTTCGTATATCTTCATCAGTTGGCGGAAAGCTTTCATCAGTCTTCTCAGCTTGACGAGTTTTATTTCAGAAACTTCTCCTAAAGAAAAGACATCGAATCCCAACCGCAGGGGAACTCGTAGCAACATGACTTTTGACAGTCGCTTGCTGATCAGGTTTTCGTCTTCTTTTTCTTTTTTGATTAGCAACCGCACTGCATTCGAACCGATGTCGATGGCGGCATAGCATTTATTACTCATTGTTATTCTTGTTTTTGATTGTCTGGTGTGGTATTGCAATAGCTGTAATATAATTCTTCTTGCGAGCGGAATGGAGTTCCTTCTTCAGAAGTCCATGGCTGGTTGTCCCCTTTCCCATCTACTACGCGTCCCTGGCAGGTATCACGCAGCCCATACTCTATTACTTTTCGTAAGTCTGCTTTGATTTGCGGGTCATACACAGGCGTAACTACCTCTACCCGATTGTCCAGATTGCGTGGCATCCAGTCGGCCGAACCGATGAATGTCTTGTCTTCTCCGCCGGCAGCGAAGATGAAGATGCGCGAGTGTTCCAGATAGCGGTCGATTATACCATTGATGTGTATCGTATCGCTCAGTCCCGGAATGCCGGTTATCAGCGAACAGTTACCTCTTACCAATAAACGGATGGGAACACCGTTGGACGATGCTTCGTACAGTTTCCGCACCATTGTAGTGTCGGTTATGTGGTTTATTTTGATCAGTATGTAAGCCGGTTTGCCAGCCTGCTTGTTCTTGATTTCGTCGTTGATCAGTTTGATAAACTTGTTTTTCATTTCATTGGGCGATACCAGTAACTCTTTGAAGTGTACAGGCGAATAAGGCTTCTCAATGAACGTGAAGACCGAATTTACGTCGTTGACGATGTTGCGTGCAGCAGTCATCACCATGTAGTCCGTATACATTCGTGCGTTTCCTTCATGGAAATTTCCCGTACTGATGCAGGCTATGTTATTACCTGTCTTCATGGTAATGTGAGTGATCTTGGAATGAACTTTCAGGCCTTCTACGCCGAATATCACGTGTATACCCGCATCCTGCATCTTCTTTGACCAGCCAATGTTGGAAGCTTCGTCGAAGCGTGCCAGCAGTTCGATGACAACCGTTACTTTCTTGCCGTTGCGTGCTGCGCAAATCAGGGCCTTTACTACTTTGGAGTCTTTGGCCAGTCGGTAAAGGGTGGTTTTGATGCTTTTCACCTCTTTGCTGACTGCAGCTTCCTGCAACACACGGATGTAATAGTCAAAACTGTGGTAGGGAACGTGGATAAACCGGTCTTTTTCCTGTATCAGCTTAAGCAGGCTTTTTCCGCTGTCCAGTTCGGGCTTGATGACAGGAGCCCATACCGGGTATTTCAGGTCCTTGCGTCCGCAGTCGGGGAAAGACATCAGGTCTTTATGGTTGTGGTAGCGTCCTCCACTCAATACGGTGTCCAGCTTGTCCAGATTCAGTTTGTTCATTACCCGTTTCAGCATGTCCTTGGGCATCTGGCTGTCGTATATCACTCGTAGCGCATCACCTTTCTTGCGGCTTTTTACTCCTTTGGATATCTTTTGCAGCATGCCGTTGCGAAGGTCGTTGTCAATCTCCATTTCGGCATCCTTGGTGAATTTAAAGGCGTATGCGTTGAACGAGCTATATCCCAGTCCGGCGAAAATCATCGGCAGGCAATAGCGGATTACATCATCCAGATACATCAGATAGCTTTTTCCATCTTTGTCCGGCAGACGGACAAAACGTCCACATTCGGCTACGGGAAGGGCTATGAGCGCGTAGTCGAATGTTTTCTTACCATTGGCCTGCATCTTCACAGCCAGGTAAATGTTTTCGTCGGTTTCGTCGGTCAGCTGTTTTACGGCCGAAAGCCAGATGGCACTTACAAAACCGCTTAACTTTTGCCGATAGAACTGGCGGACATAGTTTTGCTGTTCTTCGTCCAGTTCGTCTTCTTTGACGATGAATATGTTTTCGTGTCGCAATTGGCCGGTAACGTCCCGAATGGCCGACTCGTACTCTTTGACATATTTGTTGTTCAGCTTGTTGATCTGTTTGATGAGTCGTTGCGCATGTTCACGTTCCGAGCGCACTCCTTTGTCATCGCATTCGGCTATACGGCTAAGGGTGGCCATACGTACACGGAAGAATTCATCAAGGTTGTTCGAATAGATTCCAAGGAAGCTTAGTCTCTCCAGCAATGGGATATGGGGTTTCATTGCTTCTTGCAGGATGCGCCGGTTAAAATACATCCAGCTTAAGTCTCGGTCGACGTATGCGTCGGACAACTCTTTTTTACTGATCATATTTTGTTGTGATGAATAGATTATTTTCTGACTTGCAAAAGTATCCCACTGATGTTACAAATGTGTGTCGGGAATGTTACAATAAGGATAAGGACGGATGGTGACGGGCAGACGAGTCGGTGAAAGCGAATTCTCGATGCAGCGTAAGATGCGCCAGTCGCAAGTGTGCACCCAGTCGATGAACGCTTGGTTGGGCCGGTAGCCTTTTGAAAATTCCAACAATTCTTCCAGATTGAATTCGGTGGAAGTGATTCCTGCTCCATTGCGGACAGCGTCGTAAGCATTGCAGTCTTGTTCGATGTGAGCGGGAACCATCAATAAAGGTTTGCCCAGATACATGGCCTCGCACACCGACTCGAAGCCTGCCGTGGTGGCGTATGCCTTGCATCCGGCCATGTAGCGCAGCAATTCTACGTCGTTTATCTGGTGGAAACTCAGCGTTTCGTCTATCTGGCATATTTCTTCTTCATCCTGTTTGTCCCAGAAGAAGTGCAGGGGCACTTCTTTATGCCGCGCGTGCCAGTTCATGATGCTTTCTCCGAAACCGGCGTTCACCATGTAGCCGTGTATGTAGTTTCCCTGGCTGCTTTCGCATGCCAATACTTCTTTTCGCAACAAGGGCGGCACTACTTTTATGCGGGTCGAAGGGTTGTAGGCCATGTCGCGGAACGATAGTGCCAATATTTCTTTGGCTCCTACGCAGGTCAGTCGGGTAAAGAGCCGTAGCAGCGTCAGGCTGACGGACTGCCGGGGAGGAAATTCGAAGTCGGGATGCAGAAAGAGGTACTGGTGTCCGATGCTGATCTGTGGGACGGAGGGACGCATAAAGCAGTAGGTCAGCCCGGTCAGCAGTTCGTAGAAGTTGATGACAAGGTCGGCCCCGCTCTCTTCAATGCGCTGGCGGATGTAGTGCATGCTTTTGATGTATGCCGGTATTTTCAGCAGGTTGTATGCGATGCTACGGGGCAGGTTGATTCGTTTGTTGGCCGGAGTCGGGAGAAAGTTGGGACTGATGAACCGTTTTACCGGTGCCTGTATGGTGCGGTTGAAAAATCCGGGAAGCCTTCGCGAATTGCTTTTCCCTACCAGCACTTCTACTACTTCGTGTCCGTTGCGGCGCAACAGTTCTTCCATGGTGATGGCTTGTGTCAGGTGTCCGCGTCCTTCTCCTTGAACGATAAAGATAACTTTCATCTGTTTGCTGATTTAATGGTTTACAAAAAACATCTTCTCTTTTTTCATCTTTACAAAGGTCATGTTTTCATGTTACGTCAGGATGTAGAAGGTGTGACAATTGGGTTATAAAATAAGTCATGCCGGCATCACGCCGACATGACCCTAAGAGAATTTATGGATTTACTTTCGTGTGTGAAAAGTAACTGCTGCCGTTGTGCAGGCAGTTCAATATCAAACAAATTCTTCAACCATATACATGTCGCTGACAAAGTCGTCTACAGTCTGTTCCAGATTCAGGTAAGCTTCGTCCGGAGTTTCTCCGTAAGCGCTGCATAGTGTATTGTTTACGATGTAAGCATAAAAGCCACCGCCTGCTGCGGCCTCGATAGCGTATTCGTTTCTGTTCAGTTTCATAATTAGTCCTCCTTTTTTTGACATTGCAAAGATGCCCTAACTTTGTTTCAAACGTGTGTAGGCGGGATTACAAAACGGTAAATATCGGGATTCCCTTTATGGATCAGTCCGGCTTCATTGTTTTTTTATTTTGCGGTGTGTGTGACTTTTTGACTTAATCCTTTCTTTTATTCAGAATTTTCTTTATCTTTGGCCTATCGCAATGCATCTTAAGTTAGATATTTATGGCAGAATACGGCTTCGCAATAATTCATAATCCATCCAATAAGTTGGCTGAGAATTTGGATATGTGTGAAACTTGTGTAAACACACACACACACACATTCTCACCTGACGATAGA
>ERZ791620.1099-NODE-1099-length-11448-cov-2.115685_pt1 | contig 11448 bp, 10 predicted proteins | sample MGYA00509962_ERZ791620 | MGnify/ENA primary metagenome ERZ791620 (study PRJEB30046, sample SAMN00715162) | human gut metagenome | study: EMG produced TPA metagenomics assembly of the A metagenome-wide association study of gut microbiota in type 2...
CAATGGGCAGCAGCTTTGCCCAGATACGCGGTGCCAAGGCGGATGCGGCGGCCATCGGCTGCATCATCAAGCTGGAGGGCGGCAAGAAAGTGTACCACGTGGCGACGGCCTACTTCTTCATCCTCGACTTGAGGATGCCTTACGGCACGATGCGCACCATCGACCGCCGTATGTGGAACGTGCTTGAGCTGACCACCTACACGGCTGCCGATGAAAAGAGTCTGGACACGGCGGGCGGTGAAGCCTCGCGCATGAAGGCGTCGATTCGGGTCAACCCGCAGTACATGCAGGCCATCGCCGCCATACAGCAGGCGGGCATCGAGCGAATCAAGCAGAATGTGCGGGCGGGCATCATCCGCAACCAGCAGCAGGCTGCCCGCATCAGCGAGCAGCTCCGGCAGAATGCCGCCGAAATCAGCGACATACAGAAGTCCATGTACGAGAGCACCAGTGCCATGCAAGACCGCGTGACGCAACTGCACAGCGAGGCCATACGGGGCGTGAACCCATACGTGAGCAGCGACGGCACGGTGGTGGACATTCCCATCGGCAGCGGCACGCAGGTGTGGAGCACTTCGGATGCGGGTACCATCCTGTCGTCGGACAGCTACTTCTTTAATCCCAACATCGGGTCGACCATCGAGTACCAGCAGATGCAACTGCTGCGTTGATGGCGTGGAACCGGATGACACTTGTTTAACCCTTAAATAATAACGAATTATGAAACGAATGATTATGTGGGCCATCGGCCTGTTAGTGATGGTATCGGCAGCCAATGCCCAGTTGAAAAAAGGAGACCTCCTCGTTGGTGGAAACATCGGCCTGACGCTGAACATCGGCGAATCGGAAGGCTTTAGCGATGAAACGGATGTTGACGTGACCTTTTCCCTGACTCCCGGAGTCACCTACATGCTTACGGATAACTGGTATATCGGTGGGGAATTGGGAGTATCGGTCGGGCCGGGCTCGACAAGCACATTTACCCTTGGGCCGAACGGAGGCTATTACGTGCCGTTCAACAAGACGATTGGGATGATGAATACCGTAGGCATGGGATTCGGCGCAGTAGATAAGGATTTTGCCTTCAGTTTTGGTTATGTTCCGGGACTGCTCTTTTCTGTTTCTGACAAGATGTATCTCAGCACTTCGGTCGGTTCGCTGGGATATAATTCAGGATCTAAGTCCTTCTTCATCAGTTTGCTGCGTGGGGCGTCACTGGGATTCTACTATGTGTTCTGACAAACTGCACCATATTCCGTCCGATGGTTCCTGAGCGGGTTGCGAATGTATATCCCAGTTCCCTTAGGTACCCTCGCACAGTTCCCTTAGAAACTTTTACATAGCTCCTAGGGGAACTACTGAGGTTTTCCACTGCTTAAGGGGAGCCCATCGGATGCCTAATCGAACATCACCCGAGGGTTCAGCGCGGCAGGACTACTCCATGCAATACCATAATCATCGTGCAATACACTTGCCAGTTTGTGCCAATAAGCATGACAGAATCCCATACCTTTGGGAATGTCTGCCAGTTGTTCGGCTACTTTTCTGTTGGCTTCGTCAATTACCTCTTCCCATTGGGCTGTCCATTCTACAGGATCTCTCCGAAGCATATTCCTGGACGGTTCGATATCTTGTAACCGTCCTTCATCGGCTAAGCTTATATTCTGTTTAAGATAGCCAATTTGGGTACATATTTCAGTTGCGGTTTCATCATCACAATATGCAGGCTGACTTAAATCTTTGGCAAACTGTAACAGCTCCAGTTGCAGACGTGGATGCCTCTGAATAACTTCAGCCATCCGCAAGGCAGCAGCATGAAGGGTATCCAAAGCATGTCCGCGTTGTTTCAATGTGTGTGCATGGCGCAACAGTTCACGGGCCAACTCAGCTATTTCCCATTCATTTTCCTGTTGACGAGTGTATTGTTCGGCTACCAGTACATCACCACACACAATTTCCATTAACATATGATTTTCTTCTCGCTCATTGGGTTGTTTATTGGCTGCTTGTTTGCGGGCTTCAGCCAGCGCTTGTCTATAATCTGTATCTTCCATAGCTTTATAATGAAGTATGTATATACCAAACGATTGAATGAAACGATAAATACCACTTGCGAAAATACAGATTTTTTCATGAAAGGAGGAAGCAAACCTTTCTTTATCTTTATTACACACAATTGTAATCCCCTCGAAACACCTCTGACATAGACAGTACGCATCTTTGCACTAATAAAAATACACACAACCATGATGCGCCTTCGTACATTTTATTCGACCATTGTGTTGTCCGATATCCATTTGGGGACATCACACTCCAAAACGACCGAAGTAACCAACTTCCTGAAATCAGTGAACTGCCGCCGTCTGATACTGAACGGAGATATCATTGACGGATGGGCTTTGCGCAAAGGGGGTACCCGCAAATGGCAGGTACGCCATACGGACTTTTTCAAAGTAATTATGAAAATGATGGAAAAACAAGGTACGGAGGTTATCTATGTACGAGGTAACCATGATGATTTTCTGGATAGTCTGGTACCTTTCACCTTCTATAATGTCCGAATAGTAAAAGATTTTATCCATGAAAGTCATGGAAAGCGCTACTACGTGACCCACGGGGATATCTTCGATACAGTAACTACTAACATGAAGTGGCTTGCACAGTTGGGTGACCTGGGTTATACCTTCCTGCTTTGGCTCAACAAAATCTATAACAACTACCGCACCCGTCACGGTTTGCCTTACTATTCACTCTCGCAGGCTATCAAGCAAAAAGTAAAGACGGCCGTTTCCTACATTTCCGACTTCGAACAGGAGTTGGTGAAATTTGCCCGTGCCCGCAAGTGCGACGGAGTAATATGCGGACACATTCATCATCCGGCCGATACGTGGTACGATGACATTCATTACCTCAACTCGGGCGACTGGGTAGAGACTATGTCTGCCTTGGCTGAAGATGAAGACGGCAACTGGACGGTCATCCGTTATGGAGAGTTGCAGATGGAGCAAACCGGGAATCCGGTTCGTCAGATTGCCTCCTGATTTTTCAGTATCTTCATTGCGATGTCCATATACCGTGTGATGTCGGTAGTAATCTCGCGGTCGTATACATCACAACGTTTGCGTCCCAGACGTACGACGATGGCATCCATCTCGGGGATGGCGATGATGTACTGTCCCAACATGCCGCGCAGGTAGGGGCAACGCATGCCGTGATAATCCATGATCCATGTCTGGAAGCCATAATAGCTGAGTGTGTCTTTGCCCCATTGGTCTTTCAGGTACGAGGCTGGGCGCATCAGTTCGTCCATGTAGTTTTCGGATACAAGTTGCCGGCCGTGCCAGTTGCCGCGATGCAACAGCAGACGGGCAAAGCGGGCTACGTCGCGGGCCGTGGTGTGGAAGCAGCAGAAGGCTTTCTCGTCACCGTCTTTCTTGTCCAGCAGCCAGTAGGCATTCCGTTCGGCTTGCATGGGTTTCCAAAGTTTTTCTTCTGCATATTCACTTAGTGTCTGTCTAGTAGCAGCTTCGATGACGAAGGCCAACAGCTGTGTCTCCCCGCTACGGTAGGAGTATTGCACACCGGGTTTATCAATCACTTCCAGGCCGGTTACCAAGTCGTACAAGTCGTTGCCGTAGTAGCCGTGTGTGGTGACGGAGAAAAGCGAGGCATAGGCTTCGTCCCACGCCATGCCGCCGCTCATGGTAAGCAGGTGGCGCAGAGTGACGTCGGCCTGCATTCCTTTCGTATAGGCAGGAATGTAGCGCGACACGGGATCATCCAAACTGTGTATCTTTCCTTCGTCGAGGGCAATACCGGTCAGCAGTCCTACGATGGTTTTCGTGGCAGAATAGATGTTTGAAGTCAGGGTGTCGTTCCAACCGTCGCGATAGCTTTCAAAGACGATGCTGTCGTGATGGATGACGAGGAAGGATACGGTATGCAGACTGTCCAGATAGTGCGCATCATTCTCCGTCAGCCGGTAGCGGTTATAGTCGGAAGAGAGGGGCCAGTGCCATACGTCATTGGGATTGTGGTGTACCGTATGGCGGTGGAAGGTTTCCAGATCATCGATGACGGGCATCCAATGGATGAGTGCCTGACGGGCATAGTAGGGCAGAGAGGCATAGACGATGGCGAGCACTGCTACCAAAGCGATGAGCACGCGGAGGGTGGTTTTCTTTTTTGTTTTCATAGGTTTACTTTTTGTTCTGGATACTCAGGCAATATTCCGATGGCGTCATTCCTGTTTGTTTTTTGAACATCCGACTCAGATGCTGGGAATATTCAAATCCTAAACTGTATGCTACTTGGGTAACTCCTGTTCCACCAGCAAGCAGATTTTTCGCTTCTTGAATAATATACTGACGGATATGATTGCTTGCCGTATCTCCAGTTGTCTTTTTTATGAGATCGCCAAAATAGTTGGACGACATGCAAAGTTTGTCTGCAAAATACTGAACTGTGGGCAGTCCGAACGATAATTGTAAGTTCTCATCGAAATAATTCCGCAACAGATTCTCGAACTTGATGAGTATATCCGAATTTTCCAGTTTCCGTGTCATAAATTGTCGGTTATAGAACCGTTGGCAAAAATTCAATATCAGTTCAATGTATCCGACAATGATTGCATCTTGGACGGCATCATGCTTGCGCTCGATTTCCTTATGGGTCTGTTGCATTAGTGTGATGAATAAATCGTGTTCTTCGTCTGTCATGTGCAAGGCTTCGTTGACGCGATAGTCGAAAAACGAATATTCCTTGATTTTCTTTTCCAAATGCGTTCCGTGTAGCAGGTCTGGGTGAAATAGCAAGGCCCATCCTGTCAGATTGACTTCTTCACCGTTATCTTCTTTGCCACCTATCTGGCCGGGAGCTACACAAATGAGTGTCCCTTTATGGTAATCGTATTTCCCACGTCCGTATGCTAAGTCTATTTCTGATTCGTCGTGCAAAAATATTCCATAAACTCCATAGTTATTCAGGCAATGGCGTACAGGCGAAACTTCTGCAAAGTCTATAACGTTGACACATGGATGAAAGTCTGTAGCTCCGACATAGCGGCTGTAATCACTTACGTTTTTTACTTTCAGTATCTTACTCATGAAGTTTATACTAATTTGATGTTCAATCACAAAGATACGTCTTTCTTGTTAGAGAGAGAAGTAAAAAACGGGTTTATATCAGTGAAATGGATACAAACATCCCACTTATTGTCACTTTTGTCTTGTGAGTGCTTTCTAATTTTGCATTAAAATAATGATATACAATTATGAAAAGAAGAGATTTTTTGAAAATGACATCCATATCGACTCTGTTGGCAGCAGGAGAATGGATGGGACTGTCTAACGTATTTGCACAATTTCCATCGAAGTCGGTAAGCGGATATTCAAATGGTAGTTATCAGTCGGACAGTAGCATGGAGCATAGAAAGCTGAAAGGTTTGGATGTTTCTGCTATCGGGCTTGGTTGTTTGCCGATGGTAGGTTATTATGGTGGAAAGTTTGACAAGCGTGACATGATTGCCTTGATACGTCGGGCATATGATAAAGGAGTAACTTTTTTCGATACGGCAGAAGTGTATGGGCCTTATACTAGTGAGGAGTGGGTTGGTGAAGCACTGGCTCCGTTTCGGAAGGAGGTTAAGATCGCCACAAAGTTCGGATTCGGTGTTGAAGAAAGGCAACCGACTGCACTTAATAGTCATCCTGATCATATCCGCCGTGCAGTGGAGGGATCGTTAAAACGTTTGCGTACGGATCATGTTGACTTGTTGTACCAACATCGTGTCGATCCGAATGTGCCGATGGAAGAAGTTGCAGGTGTAGTAAAAGATTTGATACAGGAAGGAAAAGTGTTGCATTGGGGAATGTCCGAAGCGAGTGCTTTTTCTATTCGACGTGCTCATGCAATATGTCCTGTTTCGGTTGTGCAAAGTGAATATGCCATTTGGTGGCGCGAACCTGAAACAAAAATATTTCCTACACTCGAAGAGCTTGGCATCGGTTTTGTTTCCTATTGTCCGTTAGGACGTGCATTTCTTACTGGTACGATTGATGAAAACAGCCGGTTCAAACAGGGAGATCGGCGGTGGAATTTGCCACGATTTACTCCCGAGGCTTTGAAACATAATATGCCACTTGTGGCACTTGTCCGTAAATGGGCGCAACGTAAAGGATTGACACCTGCTCAGTTCGCACTTGTTTGGATACTTTCGCGTAAGCCATGGATTGTTCCGATACCGGGAACTACCCATCCCGGTCACTTGGATGACTTCCTTGGTACAGGAATCATTCGTCTGTCGGCTTGGGAAATGGAGGAATTCGATAAAGAATATGCCCAAATTGATCTGATGGGGCATCGTGCCGATCCGTTTACTGAAAGTCAAATTGATAAATAAGAATAAGCAATGGATTATGTAACATTGAATAATGGTGTACAGATGCCGATGCAGGGATTCGGAGTTTTTCAGGTGTCAGATGCATTTATGTGCGAACAGGCTGTTTCCGATGCCATTAAGGTCGGTTACCGGCTTATTGATACGGCATCTGTGTATGGGAACGAACGGGCTGTTGGTGCTGCTGTTCAAAAAAGTGGTATTCCGCGGCAGAATTTATTCATTACAACCAAAGCATGGATATCAGAAATGGGATACAAGCAAACCATGCAAGCTTTTAAAGATTCGCTTATCCGTTTAGGAATGGACTATATTGATCTTTATCTGATTCATATGCCTTTTAATGACTATTATGGAGCATGGAGGGCCATGGAGGAACTCTATGCGTCAGGACATGTACGTGCTATTGGAGTTTGTAATTTCGAGCCGGATCGCTTAATAGACTTATGTTTGAATGTAAAAACTGTTCCGGCCGTTAACCAGATTGAAGTACATCCTTATACCCAACAGATAGAAGCAATGAAAATTATGCAATCACTTGGCGTACAGATGGAGGCATGGGGCCCTTTGGCTGAGGGTATGAACGGATTGTTCACAAACCCTCTTTTAACCGCTATTGGGCACAAGTATGGCAAATCGGCAGCACAAGTTGTGTTGCGCTGGCATCAGCAGCGTGGGACAGTTGCTATTCCGAAGTCGGTTCACAAAGAACGCATAGAAGAGAATTTTGCCATCAATGATTTCGTATTGAGTCAGGAAGATATGGAGACCATTGCTACGATGGATACTGCTCATCCTACAATTCTTGATTTACATGCTCCGGCAGAAGTTGAACGTTTGTATCATATCAAACCTATAAGTTGAAAATGTTGGTATAATTATTATAAATGGTCTGTATTATAATCAATAGTTGTACGGAAACAGCAGCGTAAATATACTCCCTTCACCGGGACAGGAACGGACGTCGATGCTGCCACTGTGTTGGTGCATAATCTGACGGGCCAGTGTGAGTCCGATGCCCGAACCGCCGGGCTTGGTGGTGAAGAAGGGGACGAAGATTCGTTCCTGCACTTCGGGTTCGATGCCCGTACCGTCGTCTGTCACACGGAGGAAGAGGCGGCCGGTGGAGGTAACACCTGCCGAGAGGGTGATACAACGGGCATCGTTCTCACGGGCATTTTTAATCAGGTTGATAAGTACCTGTTCCACCTGTCCTTTGTCGGCCAGTAGGCGGAGTGGGGCAGGGGGTAGCATGAGGTGCAGGTCATTGTCCTCGGTCTTCATGAAGCGGAGGACGTCTTCCAACAGCATGGTGGCATCGATGGGTAGCAGCAGGGGTGGAGGCAGATGCGATACCTCCCGATAACTGCCCACGAAGCGGGTCAGTGCGTTTCCTCGTCGGGCAATGGTAGCAAGCATCTGGAGCATGTCTTCCTTATCCTGTTCGTTGCCTTCCAGTCCTTCCACCTGCTTGGCTAAGAGTTCGGCCAAGGAGACGATGGGGGTGACGGAGTTCATGATTTCGTGGGTCAGTACCCGTATCAGTTTCTGCCAAGCCAGTGTCTCTTGGCTGTCTAATGCCGAATGGATGTTCTTCAGGCTGGCAATGATCAGCTTCCTTCCTTGCAGGATGAATTCCATGCCCGACAGAGCCAGTTGCGTGCCTTCCTCCTGTTGGTGAACCTGTATCACGTGCAGTGATCCTGGACGCAAATCATGTAGCAGCTGTGGCAGGTTGGGATGGAAAAGGCGGAGGTCGTCCACGGGCTTCGGAGCCTTCAGTGCCCAGGTGTTAGCTTGCTGTTCGTCCACAGCAGTGGCCAGCAGACGTGTGGCGGCCTCGTTCTTCCATTCGATGTTGCCCTGTGGTGTATAGACCAGTATGGCGGTGTCAATGTGGTTGGCCAGTGCCTGAAAGTAAAGCAGGCGCCCTTCCTTGTGTTGCAGGTTGGTGCGATAGTGTTCCAGTGCATCCTGCATGCTGTCCAGCAGTTCGGGTGGCAGGCCGCGATGACCGTTTGTCTGGTTGCTGCCGAAGGCTTCGGGAAATTCGGAGTAGCGCACCGACTGAATGAACTGCTCCATGAGGCGTGACGTACGCTTCATATACCGGCAGACAGCCCAGGCAATGCCCAGTGTCAGCAGGGCGGCCAGACACATGTTGATATAGAAACCGTGTACTGCCATCCAGGCTGTGAGGAGGCACGAGGCCAGCAGGGCAGCGGTAAGCAGCAAGGGAGTACGAGTCCAGTAGGTTTTCATATTATTGTTTTTTAGGAGTTGACAAGTTGACGAGTTGACAAGTAAACAAGACTACAAGGCGGTTTCTAAAGACTCGTCAACTTGTTTCCTCGTCCCCTTGTCAACTACAATTTATACTTCTCAATCCTCCGGTACAGCGACGTCCGCGTGATGCCTAGCATCTCGGCGGCCAGGGTGATGTTGCCGTTGCACAGGCGGAGCACTTCGTCAATGCTTTCACGTTCGATGCGCTCCAGGTTGTATCGTTCCTTTTCGTCCAGCGGTTCGCGCGTCAGGCGGCTTTGCAAGTGGAAGTCGCGTGCGGCCAGCATCGGTCCGGAGGTCAGGATAACTGCCCGCTCCACGGCATGCTCCAGTTCGCGCACATTACCTGGCCAGCGGTATTGCTGTAGCTGACGGCGTGCTTCACGGCCGATGCCCTTTATCTCTTTGTGATATTTGCGGGCATAGCGCTGCACGAAGAAGTCGGCCAGCAGGAAGAGGTCGTCGCCCCGTTCGCGCAGAGGAGGCAGACGCAGTTCGATGGTATTGATACGATAGAGGAGGTCCTGGCGGAACTCGCGTCGGTCGATGGCGGCATACAGGTCGGTGTTGGTGGCGCAGATTAGCCGTACGTCCACAGGATAAGTGGTGGTGGAACCCAGGCGCGAGGCACGCCGCTGTTCGATGACGGAGAGCAGCTTGGCCTGCATGGGCAGGGACAGGTTGCCTATCTCGTCCAGAAAGAGCGTGCCGCCCGTGGCCACCTCCATGCGCCCGGCCTTGGCCTTGCGCGCGTCGGTGAAGGCTCCTTTCTCGTAGCCGAACAGCTCGCTCTCGAATAGCTGTTCGGGTATGCTGCCCAGGTCGATGGTGACGAACGGACGGCCCGAGCGGGGCGAGTGGCGGTAGAGCAGGCGGGCAATGACGTCCTTCCCCGTCCCGTTCTCGCCCAGGATGAGGATGTTGGCGTCCGTGTCGCGCAGCTTGTCCACCGTGTCGAAGATTGCCCGCATGGCGTCGGACTCGCCGATGATGCGTTCGTCGGCGTTGCCGTCGCTCAGGGCCTCCACCTGCTCCTTCAGCAGGCTGACCTCGCGCTGCGAGCGGCGCAGCCTCATGCCCGAGGAGAGCGTGGCCAGCAGCTTTTCCTTCTCCCAGGGTTTGGGGATGAAGTCGGTGGCTCCTGCCTTGATGGCCCGCACGGCCTTGTCGGTGTCCGAGTAGGCGGTCATGAAGACGACCACCGCCTGCGGGTCGATGCGCAGAATCTGCTTCAGGCAGTAGAAGCCCTCCTGCCCGCTCACCACGTCGCGGCTGAAGTTCATGTCCAGCAGCACGATGTCCGGCTGGAAGGTGGTCATGAAGTGCTCCAGCCGCTCGGGGCCGGTGATGACCTTGATCTTCTCGGCGTAGGGCTCCAGCAGCAGGTTCAGGGCGAAGAGCACGTCTTCGTTGTCGTCTACAATCAGTATTTTACCTAAGTTTTCCATAAGCATGTCTGTTCGTAAATGGTGATGGCACAGTGGTGCGCTGCTGCAAAGATAGTGATAATATCCATGTGCTGTGCGTGCGCTTCCGCACTATTTTTGTGCGATAGTGCACGCGCCGGCCGGCTCCATATCATTCGCAATCGCAAGGCACATAAGCAGATACATGTTTGGCACAGCTTTTGATACTCTTTTCGTAAATAAATGGAGAAACTATGCTTAAACGTATCATACTGACTATAGGAACGGCCTGCGCCCTCTGCACCGCCGCGCAGGCCCAGGAAGCGATGGAGCTGACCCTGCAACAGACCATCCGCGAGTCGCCCGATGCCCGGAGCGCCCGCCACAGCTTCCGCTCCTCGTACTGGAACTACCGCTACTACCGCGCCAACTACCTGCCCAACCTGACGCTGACCTCCAGCCCTTACCTGGACCGCGCCATCAACAAGGTGACGATGGGCGACGGCAGCGTGAAGTTTGTCGAACAGAATCTGCTAAGCACCAACCTCACCCTGAGCCTGACGCAGAACGTGCCCTGGACGGGCGGCACCTTCTTTGTGGAAACGTCCGCCCAGCGCATCGACCTCTTCAGCGACGACAGCCATTCCTACCAGACCTCGCCCGTCAACATCGGCTATTCTCAGTCGCTCTTCGGCTATAACTCGCTGAAGTGGAACCGCCGCATCGAGCCCCTGCGCTACCGCGAGGCCCGCAAGCGCTACGCCGAGACGCTGGAGCTGGTGGCCGCTGCCGCTACGCAGAAGTTCTTCGCCCTGGCCACCGCACAGAGCAACTACGAGATAGCCAGCACCAACTACGCCAACGCCGACACCTTATATATATATGCACGCGGCCGTTACGACATCGGCACCATCAGCGAGAACGAAATGCTGCAGCTCGAACTGAACAAGCTGACCGAGGAAACCAACCGCATGAACGCACGCATCGAGGTGGACAACGCCATGCAGGAACTCCGCTCCTACCTGGGCATCCAGCAGGACGTGGAGCTGAAGGTCAGCATAGACGACTTCGTGCCCGACCTGAACGTAGACCTTCACGAGGCCCTGATGCTGGCCACGCAGAACAGCCCCGACATAGACAACATGCAGCGCCGCCGCCTGGAGAGCGAGAGCGCCGTGGCCCAGGCACGGGCCAACGCCGGGCTGAAGGCCGACATCTACCTGCGTTTCGGCCTGACGCAGACCTCCGACCGCTGGAAGGAAGCCTGGCAGAACCCCATGGACCAGCAGTACGTCAGTCTGGGCATCTCGCTGCCCATCCTCGACTGGGGGCGCGGGAAGGGCCAGGTACGCGTGGCAA
>ERZ791620.1100-NODE-1100-length-11446-cov-2.584058_pt1 | contig 11446 bp, 10 predicted proteins | sample MGYA00509962_ERZ791620 | MGnify/ENA primary metagenome ERZ791620 (study PRJEB30046, sample SAMN00715162) | human gut metagenome | study: EMG produced TPA metagenomics assembly of the A metagenome-wide association study of gut microbiota in type 2...
ATTCATGTTAACCTAATTCTAACCTTAAAATAAATATTATGAAAAAACCTCTTAATTATCGATTGCAAAGATAGGTGGCAAACCCCAAGAGGATGTGGACTAATTGATAGAATACGTGTATTTTTTGTCATTTCTGTCTATTATTTGCACACTTCTCGTGTTTTTATGCAGAAAGTTCCTATCTTTGCACAAAATTTAACTATTAAAAGATATGAGTTACAACTTGTTGAAAGGAAAAAGAGGTATTATCTTCGGTGCTTTGAACGATCAGTCTATTGCCTGGAAAGTAGCAGAGCGTGCCGTAGAAGAAGGTGCAACTATTACATTATCAAATACTCCGATGGCTATCCGTATGGGAGAAGTCGACGCTTTGGCCCAGAAATTAAATTGCCAGGTTATTCCGGCAGATGCCACCAGCGTAGAAGATTTGCAAAATGTATTCAAGACCTCCATGGATATACTGGGTGGACAAATTGATTTTGTACTCCACTCTATCGGTATGTCTCCCAACGTGCGCAAGAAACGTACTTACGATGACCTTGACTATGGAATGTTGGATAAGACATTGGATATTTCAGCTGTTTCATTCCACAAAATGATTCAGTCGGCCAAGAAATTGAACGCTATTGCAGATTACGGTTCTATCGTTGCTTTGAGCTATGTGGCCGCGCAGCGTACTTTCTACGGTTACAATGATATGGCAGATGCAAAGGCATTGCTGGAATCTATTGCACGTAGCTTTGGTTACATCTACGGACGCGAACATAGCGTACGTGTGAACACTATCTCGCAGTCTCCTACATTTACTACTGCCGGTTCGGGCGTGAAGGGTATGGATAAACTGTTTGATTTCTCCAACCGTATGTCTCCGCTCGGAAATGCAACGGCTGACGAATGTGCCGATTATTGCATCGTGATGTTCTCCGATCTTACCCGTAAGGTAACTATGCAGAACTTATTCCATGACGGTGGATTCTCCAGTGTAGGTATGAGTCTTCGTGCCATGGCTACTTACGAGAAAGGACTCGATGAGTATATGGACGAAAATGGTAACATCATTTACGGATAAAAAATTATGAAACTACGGATCTCTCTTCTTATTATTTTAATTAGTATGCTTTTCGCCTCCTGCGGGATAAGCACGGGAAAGGGTACGGAGCAGAAGGAAGAGGAGATTTCTGTTCTAAGATATGATAAGCTGTTGAGCGAATACGTTCGCTCCAACAGCTTTTCTGCTATGCAGAAGTTGACGATGGACTACCGTATGCCGACGAAAATCCTGATTGAGGATGTATTGTCTATCGGTACGGTGAAAGATGATACCATTTCGCAACGTCTGCAGAAATTCTATTCGGATACGACTTTAGTCCGTTTGCTTAGCGACGTAGAAGCAAAGTACCCTAATCTGGATGAGGTAGAAAAAGGACTTAACAAAGGATTCCGGAAACTGAAGAAGGAAGTGCCTGATACAAAAGTGCCGTTTATCTATTCGCAAGTGTCTGCCTTCAACGAATCTATAATTTTGGTGGATTCTTTATTAGGGATCAGTCTTGATAAATATATGGGGGAAGATTATCCTCTTTATAAGCGTTTCTATTACGATTATCAGTGTCGCTCGATGCGTCCGGAACGGATTGTGCCGGATTGTTTTGCTTTTTATCTTTTGAGCCGTTACGGAATGAACTATCATGAGGGTACTTGTTTGATTGACTTGATGATGCACTCCGGAAAAATCAACTACGTCGTGCAAAACTTATTAGGATATAGTGATATCGGCGAAGCGATGGGATATTCCAAGGAGGAAAACGACTGGTGTAAGGAGAATGAAAAGGAGATATGGAATTATATCTGTACCAACGATCATCTGCATGCACGAGACCCGATGGTGATCCGCTATTATATGAAGCCTGCTCCTGCTGTCGATATGTTAGGTGCTCAAGCTCCGGCATTGATTGGGACATGGATGGGAGCAAGAATCATCGCTTCTTATATGAAAAAGCATAAGGACATGAAACTGAAAGATCTCCTGGAATTTACTGATTATCATGTGATGTTAAGTGAATCCAACTATCTGGCTTCCTAAACTGTTGCATTTTTCAATTTTTAATTAGCTTCGCTCAAAACCTTATTTGATTTTTAATATTAAAGTATAGTCTTAATTTTCAATTTAAAAAGTGGAAACTGCCCTCTATTTGTTGCCCGTGACGTTAGGTGATACGTCTATTGAAAAGGTATTGCCTTCTTATAATAAGGAGATCATTTCTGGTATCCGGTATTTTATAGTTGAAGATGTTCGTTCTGCCCGGCGTTTCCTGAAAAAAGTAGACCGGGAGATTGATATTGATGCATTGACATTTTACCCGTTGAACAAGCATACTTCTCCTGATGATATTTCCGGTTATCTGCAACCTTTGGTGGGTGGAGCTTCAATGGGGGTTATCTCCGAAGCAGGTTGTCCGGCAGTAGCTGACCCGGGAGCGGATGTGGTTGCTATCGCACAGCGTAAAAAGCTGAAAGTGGTTCCTTTGGTCGGACCTTCTTCCATTATCCTTTCCGTGATGGCTTCCGGCTTTAACGGACAGAGTTTTGCGTTTCACGGTTATTTGCCGATTGAACCGGGAGAACGTGCCAAGAAACTAAAAGCACTGGAGCAGCGTGTGTATGTTGAAAATCAGACGCAACTTTTCATTGAGACGCCTTACCGGAATCATAAGATGGTAGAGGATATTTTGTTGAATTGCCGTCCTCAAACAAAGCTCTGTATCGCTGCCAATATTACTTGTGAAGGAGAATATATACAGACGCGTACAGTGAAGGACTGGAAAGGACACGTGCCCGATTTATCTAAGATTCCCTGTATTTTTCTCTTATATAAATAACGCCTTTCAGGTGTTCATATTCATCTTCGAAGCAGCTGCTGAAGAAGCCTTTTCCTAAGTTTTCCTCTATCTGTTTGAAATTCCACAGCTTACTGTTTTTAAAGCGAGGGGTACAAAGGATGGAATCATCTTTGATATCGACAATGAATAGATAGATAAGACGGTTGGTCACTTCATTCTCGAAGTGATAAACGATGTTGAATTCAGGTTTGATACCTTTTTCATGAGGAAAAGCATTGTTGATTAAACGAGTGGCGCCTGCTTCCAGAGATTCTCCGTAGCGGAGATAACATTCCATGGGAATATCTACTTTTCCTCTATCCAGAATGGCTGTTGATGGCCTGTCGCAAAGGAATAACATTCCGTGAGTGGATATGGCAATTCTTATCACCGGATTGATGTATGCATTTTTGTAATTAACAGCTTCTATTGCAGGTGTTTTCCCGATCACGTCTCCTTCGGTATTCACAATAGGAACATATTCCGTGTGTGACATTAAATGATTGAAGAAACGGATGGCGATCTGATTGAACAGGATACTCATCAGAAAGACAGCAGGGGGGAACACTTTATAGAGTACAAACATGCTCGTCTTGCTCAACGGGTCTTGGAAAACGATGGTAATGCTGATTATAATAAAATGCAATATACCGAAGATCAAAGCGATACGGGCAGATACAACGGCTGCTTCTGCTCCCTGCGCATATAAACGTTTGTTGCAAGAACCTATCTGTTTTAAGAAATGGTTGATAAACCTTTTCTTATGCATGTAAAGACTTAGCATCGGAATGAGAATACTGACTTCCAGCGTAAGTGGAAGTGCACCGGGTGGAACGTAATCACCAGGAATGAGAGCTGCTACGGATAATAGTGCTAACACTCCGGTTGCTATATAGAGGATAAAATTAGGAATTAACAATCCTTTACGTCGATAAGAAAGGTATATACCTATAATACCTATGCCTGTACCGATGTAAATAGCCGTGTCTTGCGTTATAAGTTCACACAATAAAATGGAAATAATAACGGGGATAAAACCCAGCGACATGTTAAATGCGGAAGAAAGTGTTCCTTTATGAGCCATCTCTATATTTATGTTTATTTGTCGGTTCTATCAATAAAACAAATAGGGGATATGTTTTGTTTGCTAACGAATATGTTTCTCTGCATGGTAGGAGGAACGAACAAGGGGAGCGCTTTCTACGATGTTGAATCCTTTCTCTAAACCTACAGTTTTATATTCTGCAAATTGCTGCGGAGTGATGTATGCTGCAACGGGATAATGCCGGTGACTCGGTTGAAGGTATTGGCCTATGGTAAGAATCTGGCAACCGGTTGCTAACAGATCATCCATCAATGTTTCGACTTCCTCCTGGGTCTCACCCAGTCCGACCATAATGCCGCTTTTAGACTTAACTCCCTTCTCGGAAATGTGTCTGATAACTTGCAGACTTGTATCATAATTTGCCGCACTGCGCACTAGCGGACTAATGCGGCGTACGGTTTCCATATTGTGTGAAATAATGTCGGGACGGGCTTCGATTACCAAATCTAACAACTCCATCCTGCCTTGAAAATCAGGAATGAGCACTTCGATTGTTGTTTGTGGATTCAGCCGTTTTATTTCCTGGATGGTACGTGCCCAATGTGTTGCTCCCAAATCCGGCAGATCATCTCTGTCTACGGAAGTGATGACAGCATGATCCAGTTTCATCAGTGCGATGGATTCTGCGACATGGGTAGGTTCGTTTGCATCTAGCGGGTGCGGGCGGCCGGTTTGTGTGTTGCAGAATTTGCAACTGCGCGTGCAGATGTCACCGCCAATCATAAAGGTAGCAGTTCCTTTTCCCCAGCATTCTCCCATATTAGGGCAACGCCCACTGCTGCATATAGTATGCAAGCAGTGGGAGTCGACAATTCGCTTTGTTTCGGTGTATCGTTCGTTGGCACCGATATTAATTTTCAGCCATTCGGGCTTACGTACTCTGCCCGTCATTATAAATTGTTCAAGAAAAAGTTGGTCAACCGTGTGTATAGGTGTTGGCGGGTATTGCCACCATATATTCCATGATTGCGGTTTGTATACACTTGCATATCAAATTGTTTTCCAAGCTGAACTAACTGTTCGGCATATTCTGCACAGTTCTGGAAGTGAACATTATCGTCTGCCATACCATGTACCAGCAACAGATTGCCGTGCAGTTTGTCAGCCCGTGTGAAAGCGGATGATTCTTTGTATCCTTCTGCGTTTTCTTTCGGGGTGCGCATGAAACGTTCTGTATATATAGTGTCGTAGAAACGCCAGTCCGTAGGTGCGGCAACAGCTACACCGGCTTTGAATACCGGAGTTCCTTCGCTCATACTCATCAATGTCATGTATCCGCCATAGCTCCATCCCCAGATACCGATACGGTCTTTATCCACATACGGCTGTTTGCCTAAATAGAGAGCTGTTTCGACCTGGTCTTTGGCTTCTTTCACGCCGATTTTGAGATAAGTGCACTTCTCGAACGCTTCTCCGCGGCCTCCTGTACCACGACCGTCTACACATACAACGATATAGCCGAGGCTGGCCATGTAAGTCTCCCAGCTGATTCCCCAAGTATCCAGAACTTGTTGTGACCCCGGACCGCTATACTGGTACATCAGCACCGGATATTTCTTGGATGCGGAGAAGTTGACAGGCTTCATCATCCATCCATTCAAAGTTACCCCGTCCGTAGTCTGGAAGGTAAAGAACTCTTTTTGCGGGATAGCATAGCCGGCTAACGTTTGTTTCAACTGGTCGTTGGTGATAAGCGTTTTTAAGGTTTTGCCTGTGTTGTCATTCAGCGTAACTAGCATAGGAGTATCCAGATTCGAGAATTTGTTCATATAATACTTCATCGATTTGCTGAATAACGGCGTATTGGTTCCTTCACGTTGAGACAACTTTGTCTTTTTGCCTTTCTTATCAATCTTGTAGACTGCTTTACGCAAGGGGCTTTCCTCATTGCTGGTATAATAGAAAGAGCCGTCTGTTGCGTCATAACCCAGAAAATCCTTCACTTCATATTTGCCATTGGTTACTTTCTTGATAAGGTTTCCCCCCATGCTGTACCAGTAAAGATGGCTGAAACCGTCACGTTCGCTAAGCAAACTGAAAGTTTCCGGATAGAACTTGATATTATCGAACACGTTCTCCTTAATATAATAAGGTGACTCATCACGCAACACTAACTTGCAGAGCGTTGAGCGCGGATCGGCAAAATAAAGGTCGAAACGATCCTGATGGCGGTTCAATGTCATAACGGCAAGTTTGCTGGCATCTTTCGTGAAGCGGATGCGGGGGATATATCCGTCTGCATCTATCGGAAGCTTCATGGTGCGGGTCACGTGCGATTTGATGTCGTACGTACGTACTTCTACTTTCGAGTTCGGGTATCCGGCTTTCGGATACTTGTAGGTGTATTCTCCCGGATAATCTTTCAAAGGAGTAATCTGCGGTGCTTCTCCCGCGAACATCGGAAAAGAATAGGAAGGAACTTCCGACTCGTCGAAGCGGATGAAAGCAATCATGGTATTATCGGCACTGAACTCCAGGGCGCGGTTGAAACCGAACTCTTCCTCATATACCCAGTCGGGGATACCGTTGAGAACCATATTTTGCTTGCCATCTTCGGTCACCTGGCTTTCGCTGTTACCGTAGAGCAGCTTTACGAGAAATATATTATTGTCACGCACGAAAGCGATCATCGTTCCGTCTGGAGAAAAGACGGGGACCTGTTGAGGTCCGCCGTCGGACAGCCGTTCAATAATGTTGTTTGTCGTAACTCCCTTATCATTTCGTTTCAAAGGGTAAATGTAATGTACAGCTGTGTATGAATGCCTGTAAATAGGTGTTGTTTTAGTAGCAATCAGCAATTTCTGACCGTCGGGCGAGAATTGGTAACTGTCGAAGTTCTTGAAGTCACATTCACGTGTGGTATTTACATCGAAAATCACTTCTACCTTCTCGCCTGTCTTGAAAGAGTATTTAATGATTTGCGTGCCGTCAGCGTTCATCTGTGTGTAGTGTTCGCCATCAGGCATAGGGATTACTCCCTGAATATTTTCCGGGCGGAAACGTCCGGAGGTAATATCTTTTAAATCGAGTGCCTTTTGTCCTTGTGCCATTCCGGTCAGACAGAGAAGGCAGAGTAATAAAGTGATGCTGATCTTTTTCATCTGCGTTTATAATCGGTTTTGGTTTTAATTCGTACTTGCAAAAGTAACAATAAACTTAGATTCAACAAAGCCTGACCGATTTTTATATAGATTTGATAAGGATTATTGGGTGAGATTCAATATCTTTGTGAAAAGGACTTTAAACATTACCACTATGAATTCAAAAAGAAAAGACTTGCAATATGCTTCTGTCTTCTTATTGGCCGTGGCATTGACGTTCCTGATGGGGAAGGGTGATAATCTGTGGTTGGTGTCATGGGGTGACTTGATACCGAGTTTGTTTGTACTATTCATAGCAGGTGATTGTTTACATAGTTCCCTGCTTCGTATCAAACGTGGCGAGGAGGAGGGAGGAGCCCGGTGGAGTACTTGTTTCACTTTTCTGGTATTCAGTATTGTTTTTATGGGCGACTTATTTTATATTGGCAACTTTATTGTGAATAAACTGTGGGGCTAAAGGATTAGTAGAAATTCTGCTTCACAGGTATTTAATAGTAAGATTTTCTTCTTAACTATAGCTTTTAGTTTACTTTAACTAGATAAATTAGTTTATGAACTAAAACTTTTCGTTATTTGCAGCAAACAAAGTTGCAGATATGAAAGGATTAACAGCAAAAGAAGAAGAAATCATGGGCTTTTTCTGGGAAAAAGGTCCCTTGTTCGTGAAGGAAATGTTGGCTTTCTATGAAGATCCCAAGCCACATTTCAATACACTATCTACGATTGTGCGTGGGTTGGAAGAAAAAGGTTTTCTAGCTCATTATACTTTCGGAAATACCTATCAATATTATCCCGTAGTCAGTGAAGAAGATTTTCGTAAAGGAACGCTGCGGAATGTGATTAGTAAGTATTTTAATAATTCTTACCTGAATGCCGTTTCTTCTTTAGTTAAGGAGGAAGATATTTCCTTGGATGAATTGAAACAGCTCATCGAGGAAGTGGAACAGGCTGACAAAAAACACTAATCTATTAAACGAAAATCTATGCTATGGGAGTTTTCTTCATTTATATATTAAAATCATCTGTTTGTCTTGTTCTGTTTTACCTGTTTTTCCGGTTATTACTTAGCAAGGAAACCTTTCATCGTTTCAATCGTATGGCTTTATTGGGAGTGTTGTTCTTTTCATTACTCATTCCTTGTATCGAAGTAACTACCCGGCATCAGGTTGAAGTGCAGCAGGCTGTGCTATCCATTGAACAATTGCTGTTGATGGCAGAGTTGGAGGCTACTCCTGCCAATGTCGGTGCAGTACAGGAGACGCCGGCCATATCTTGGGTACAGATTGTTCTGTTGGTCTATCTGGCGGGTATTCTGTTTCTTGCCTGTCGCAATATCTATTCTTTGATTTGTCTCTTCCGGTTGATACATTCCGGCAAACATGAGAAGTTGGAGAAAGGGGTTACACTTGTGGTGCACAATCAGGAGATAGCTCCGTTCAGTTGGATGAAGTATATTGTCATCAGCCGGAAAGACTTGGAGGAAAACGGGAGGGAAATCCTTATTCATGAAATGGCTCATATTCACCATCGTCATTCAGTAGATTTATTGGTGGCGGATATTTGCATCTTTTTCCAATGGTTCAATCCTGGTGCATGGTTGTTGAAACAGGAGTTGCAGAACATTCACGAATATGAAGCGGACGAGACCGTCATTAATGAGGGTGTAAACGCGAAAGAATATCAACTATTATTAATAAAAAAAGCCGTTGGCACAAGGCTCTACTCTATGGCCAACAGCTTTAATCACAGTAAACTTAAAAAACGTATCACTATGATGTTAAAAGAAAAATCGAATCCGTGGGCACGGTTGAAGTACTTGTATGTACTTCCGTTGGCAGCTATTGCAGTAACTGCTTTTGCCCGTCCTGAAATCTCTGAAAAAATGGAAGAGATTTCTGCTGTCAAAGTTAATGATTTGGCGGAAATTGTGCAAGAAAAGGTGCTGCAAGATACAGTAAAAGTATCTAAAGACGAGAAGAAAGATGATTTGGTGGTGTCCGGCGTGAAATCGAAAGAGGAAGAAGAAATTGTTATTTTTGAGGTTGTAGAGCAGATGCCGGAATATCCTGGTGGTATGAGTGCACTGCAAAAATATCTGTCGGAGAAAACAGCTGGTTCTCCGATGAAGGGTAAAGCGGGCGGTAGAGTGATGGTAGGCTTCACTGTGGCTGAAACCGGGAAGATAAAAGATGTACGTGTACTTCAGTCGGATGAAGCGTCATTAAATCAGGAAGCCGAAAGAATTGTCAGTGAAATGCCGGATTGGATTCCCGGAAAGCAACGAGGCAGACCTGTACCAGTGAAATATACTGTCCCTATAAGATTTGGGAATATCAGATTTGCAGAGAATAAGCAGCCTTTGATTTTTGCTGATGGCAAGGAGATTAGTATGGATGCTATGGAAAAGCTGGACCCGTCAACAATAGAAAGTTTCTCTGTGTTGAAAGATTCTGCTTCGATAAAAGTGTATGGTAAACGGGGGGCGAACGGGGTTATACTTGTGAATACTCAACGAGGCAGTAAGACTAAAATACAGAATAAGGAAATCAGTTTTTCACAAAAAACAACCAGTACGGATGCTGTTCCCGATTTTCCGGTCAGTGGAACTGTTGTTGACGAGCAGGGGCGTCCGAAGGCTGGAGTCAGCATTATTGTGCCTAATACAAATCATGGTACGATAACGGATATAAATGGTCATTTTAGTCTGAAAGCAATGAAAGACGGCAATCTGTGGTTCTCATTTATTGGATATAAGCCAGTAAAAGCTTCTGTATCTTCTACGATGAATATACGAATGGAGCAGGAAGTGGTTGACTTGTTTCCTGAACTTTCAGGCAGTGTGAAAAATGGAAATTCAGGGTTTAAGGTGAATAATGGTGTAACTGTGCATGGGATAAAAGGCGAAGAGCCTTTAGTCATTATAGACGGGAAAGAAGCTATGGAGAAAGATGCGTTGTCTAAGCTTGCGCCGGACCATATAAAAAGTATTTCTGTGCTGAAAGATAAATCAGCACAGGTTGTCTACGGAGACAAAGGAAAGAATGGGGTGATTATTGTAGAAATGTTGACGGATGATGAATATCAGGCCCGTCAGAACAAAAGATAAGAGAAATCATGTATTGATTTGTTGACGGAGGTACGCTAGTATCTCCGTTTCTTGTTCCGGGTGGAACCATTTTATTTCTTCATCTCTTTTGAACCAGGTCATCTGTTTACGCGAATAAATGCGGGAGTTTTGCTTGATTTTGTCTATAGCAAAGGAGAGTTCCCATTCTCCGTCCAGATATTTGAACAGTTCTTTATAGCCTACTGTATTGAGTGAATTGAGGTGACGATAGGGAAGTACGGAACGTACTTCTTCCAATAATCCTTCCTCCATCATCTGGTCTACCCGACGGTTGATACGGTCATAAAGTTCTTCCCGATCACGAGTCAGGCCGACTTTCAGAATACGGAAAGGACGCTGTTTTTTTTGTTGGGTGCGAAAAGAAGTATAAGTGCGTCCGGTCATATAGCAAATCTCCAACGCATGAATCACCCGCTTGGGATTCTTTAGGTCTACAATCCGGTAATATTCCGGATCTAACAAGCGAAGTTCTGCGCAGAGTTGTTCAAGGCCTTCCTCTTCATACTTTTGTAACATGAGTTGACGGGTTTCCGCATCAACGGTAGGAATATCGTCAATTCCCTTACAGATAGCGTCTACATACATCATTGAGCCACCAGTGAGAATCACGACTTCGTGTTGCGTGAATAATTTCTCCAGAATTTCCAGTGCTTCTGTTTCGTATTGGGCAGCGCTGTAATAGTCTGTGAGGTGGAGCGTGCCGACCAGTTGATGGGGGACACGTTTAAGTTGATCGGGAGTCGGAGCTGCCGTACCTATTTTTAATTCGGCATAAAGCTGTCTCGAATCGGCAGATACAATGCTTGTCTGAAATGTTTCTGCCAAGCGCAGGCTCAACTCTGTTTTCCCCACACCTGTAGGACCTATAAGAACAATGAGAGTAGGCATAGATTTTTAAGTATTAAGTATAGAAGTATTAAGTATTAAAGCGTACGGGACTAAAAAAATATTAGGTATTAACTGCCTGACACTACATAGCAATTAATACCTAATACTTGATATTTAATACTTAAAATTTTTCTTCTTCGTATGGGCTGCTAGTGTCACCACCTATGTCAAATCCTTCCTGATCGAAATCTTCCATGTCGAAGTCCTGGTCTCCATAGAAGTTTTCATCCAGATCAAGAGAACCTCCCGCAGCGGTCATTTCTTCAAAATCTACCGTTTGTTTAGGAGCATCTCCTGATTTCTTGGTACATTTGGCACCATTCATATCTTTTCCGGTAATAATTAT
>ERZ791620.1101-NODE-1101-length-11441-cov-2.364483_pt1 | contig 11441 bp, 4 predicted proteins | sample MGYA00509962_ERZ791620 | MGnify/ENA primary metagenome ERZ791620 (study PRJEB30046, sample SAMN00715162) | human gut metagenome | study: EMG produced TPA metagenomics assembly of the A metagenome-wide association study of gut microbiota in type 2...
CCTCGGGAGTCACCCTAAGTGACGAAGAGAGCAAACAGTCGGCAGCCGAACTGGTAGAAGAAATCAACCGGGAAGTCAACCGCCAACTGGAAGAACGTATCCGCATCTATGAGAAAAAGATTCTGCCCGCACTGAAGAAGAACCACATCATATTCTACCAAAGCCGCAACGTGGAACCTTTCCATCAGGAGTTCGTACGCCGCTTCTTCCGCGAAGAGATATTTCCCTACCTGGCTCCGGTGCCCGTGAGCAAAGACAAAGTCATCTCCTTCCTGCGCGACAACCGCCTGTATCTGGCCGTCCGCCTGTTTCCCAAGCACGCTCCTGCCCAACCCGAGTACTTCGTCATGAAGCTGCCCTACAGCAAGGTGCCGCGCTTCATCGAACTGCCACGCCAGGGCAACGACTATTACCTGATGTTCATCGAAGACATCATCAAGGCGAACATCGACACCATCTTCCCCGGCTACAACGTGGACAGCAGCTACTGCATCAAGATATCACGCGATGCCGACATCCTGATAGACGATACGGCCAATACGTCGGAAATCATCGAACAGGTAAAGACCAAGATAAAAAAACGCAAGATAGGAGCCGTATGCCGTTTCGTCTACGACCGTGCCATGCCGCAGGATTTTCTGGACTTTCTGGTAGACGCCTACCACATCGACCGGAACGAACTGGTGCCGGGCGATAAGCATCTGAATATGGAAGACCTGAACCACCTGCCCAACCCCAACAGGAAACTGCTTCCCATCCGAAAGCCTCAGCCCATGAAACTGACCTGCCTGGACGAGCGCGAATCCATCTTCCACTATATCGAGAAGAAAGACCTGCTGCTGCACTACCCCTATCATGCTTTCGACCACTTCATCCACTTTCTGTACGAAGCCGTACACGAACCGACCGTACGCGAAATCATGGTGACGCAATACCGCGTAGCAGAAAACTCCAACGTCATCAACACCCTGATAGCCGCGGCACAGAACGGAAAGAAAGTCACCGTCTTCGTTGAACTGAAAGCCCGTTTCGACGAAGAGAACAACCTGGCTACGGCCGAAATGATGCAGAATGCCGGCATCAACATCATCTACAGCATACCCAAGCTGAAGGTACATGCCAAAGTGGCCCTTGTGTTGAGACGCGACCGCCAGGGGCACAAAATGACAAGCTATGCCTACATCAGCACAGGCAACTTCAACGAAAAGACCGCTACCCTATATGCCGACAGCGGCCTGTTCACCTGCAATCCACGGCTGGTCAACGACCTGCATAACCTGTTCCGCACCTTGCAAAGAAAAAAACAGAACCCTAAATTCAACCTGCTGCTTGTGGCACAGTTCAACCTCATCCCCGAGCTGAACCGACTCATCGACCACGAAATAGAACTGGCCAAGCACGGCAAAGGAGGCCGCATCATTCTGAAGATGAACGCCCTACAGGACCCCACTATGATAGAACGCCTGTACGAGGCCTCGCAAGCCGGCGTCGAGATAGACCTCATTGTGCGCGGCATCTGCTGCCTCATCCCCGGACAGGAATACAGCCGCAACATACGCATCACCCGTATCGTCGACACCTTCCTGGAACATGCCCGCATCTGGTACTTCGGCAACGGCGGAAAACCCAAGTTGTTCCTGGGGTCGCCCGACTGGATGCGCCGCAACCTGTACCGGCGTATCGAAGCCGTCACTCCGGTACTGGATCCCGACCTGAAACAGGAACTGGCAGACATGCTGTCCATACAGCTGTCGGACAAACGGAAAGCCTGTTTCGTCGACGACAAACTGCGCAACTGCTGGAAGTCGCCCCACCCGCAAAAAGAGAAAATACGTTCGCAATACACCTTTTACGAGTACCTGAAAAGCAAATTGTAACACGGTTGTAATATGTATGACATTTCCATGCAACAAAAATGCTGTTCCTTTGCAGCCAAATAAAATACAATAGTTCATGGAAACAATTTATCTGTGTATCGTCATCTTCCTGTTCGTCCTAGCGGTATTCGACCTTATCGTGGGAGTCAGCAATGATGCAGTCAATTTTCTTCAGTCGGCCGTAGGAGCCAAAGCAGCTTCGTTCAAGACAGTCTTGTTCATTGCTGCTATCGGAGTCTTTATCGGCGCCTCACTCAGTAACGGCATGATGGACATTGCCCGACACGGTATCTACCAGCCGGAACATTTCTATTTCGCCGAAATTATGTGTATTCTGCTGGCGGTCATGCTGACCGATGTCGTACTGCTGGATGTATTCAACAGCATGGGTCTTCCCACTTCCACCACTGTATCGATGGTATTCGAGCTGTTGGGAGGTACATTTGCACTGGCCCTTATCAAAGTCTACAGCGATGATTCGCTCGGTTTGGGAGACCTCATCAACACAGACAAGGCCCTGTCCGTCATCATGGCCATCTTCGTATCTGTGGCCATCGCGTTCTTCTTCGGTATGCTGGTACAGTGGCTGGCACGTATCATTTTCTCCTTCAACTACAAAAAGCACATGAAGTACAGCATTGCGCTGTTCGGCGGTGTAGCTGCCACTTCCATCATCTACTTCATGCTGATAAAGGGTCTGAAGGACAGTTCGTTCATGACATCCGACTACAAACACTGGATACAGGAGAACACCGGAATGCTGATCGTAGCGTTCTTCGTATTCTTCACCATCCTGATGCAGATCCTGCACTGGTGTAAAGTCAATATATTCAAGGTAGTGGTGCTGCTGGGAACATTTGCACTGGCACTGGCTTTTGCCGGTAACGACCTGGTGAACTTCATCGGTGTGCCTCTGGCCGGTTATTCTTCCTTTATGGATTATACGGCCAACGGTGCAGGAGCCGGAGCCGATGGCTTCCTGATGACTTCTCTGCTCGGTCCGGCCAAAACACCCTGGTACTTCCTCTTTGCAGCCGGTGCCATCATGGTCTATGCACTTTACACCTCTAAGAAAGCACACAATGTAATCAAGACTTCTGTCGACCTGTCCCGTCAGGACGAAGGAGAAGAAAGTTTCGGTAGTACTCCGATAGCCCGTACACTGGTACGTTGCAGTCTGATACTGTCCAACGGAGTATCGAAAATTGTTCCCGAAAGCGCCAAACGCTGGATTGATACCCGCTTCCAGAAAGACGAAGCCATCATTGCCGACGGTGCTGCTTTCGACTTGGTACGTGCTGCCGTCAATCTGGTACTTGCCGGTCTGCTGATCGCCTTGGGTACTTCATTGAAGCTGCCTCTCTCTACCACCTACGTTACTTTCATGGTGGCTATGGGTACTTCGCTTGCCGACCGTGCCTGGGGACGTGATTCTGCCGTATTCCGTATCACCGGCGTACTGAGCGTCATCGGTGGCTGGTTCATCACGGCTGGTGCAGCCTTCACCATCTGTTTCTTTGTAGCCCTCTTGATTCACTTCGGCGGAACAATTGCCATCGTTGCACTGATTGCACTGGCCGTATTCATGCTGATCCGCAGCCAGGTAATGTACAAGAAGCGCAAAGCAAAAGAACAGGTTAACGAAACCCTGAAGCAGTTGCTCCAAAGCTCGGACAATGCCGAAATCATCGAACTGCTCCGCAAGCATACCCGTCAGGAACTGACCAAGGTACTGGAGTTTACCGAAGAGAACTACGAACGTACAGTCACTTCCTTCCTGCACGAGAATCTGCGTGGCTTACGTCGCTCCATGGGTTCGGTTAAATTCGAGAAACAGCTTATCAAGCAAATGAAACGTACCGGAACATTGGCCATCAGCCGTCTGGACAACAATACAATCCTCGAAAAAGGTCTGTACTACTATCAGGGCAACGACTTTGCCAGCGAGCTGGTATACAGTATCGGACGTCTGTGCGAGCCCTGTCTGGAACACGTCGACAACAACTTCAAGCCGCTGGATGCCATCCAGAAAGGCGAATTTGCCGACGTCAGCGAGGACATCACTTACCTGATACAAACTTGCCGCCACCGCGTAGAAGACAACAACTACGACGGCATGGAAACCGAAATCCGCAAAGCCAACGAGCTGAACGGCGAACTGGCACGCCTGAAACGCGAGGAGCTGCAACGCATTCAGGGTCAGAGCAGCAGCATCAAAGTGAGCATGCTTTACCTGACCATGCTGCAAGAAGCACAGAACGTGGTGACCTACACCATCAATCTGATAAAGGTCAGCCGCAAGTTCCAAAGCGAAGAAGAGGCATAACAAGCCTGTCGACACAACTTTTACATAGAACAACCGCAGCATTCGGAGACTGCTACAGTCTTTTGAATGCTGCGGTTGCTTTTTTGTCTATTCCCGTTCCGGATTTTATCCCTACACGTTTCTTCTCCCGTCCTACTGATTCTCATTTATTCTCCAAGCTTGAGAACAATATTCTCATGCCTGTGAGAACGCCCTTCTCATAACTGTGAGAATTGTTTTCTCATAACTATGAGAATGTTGTTCTCATGCCTATGAGAATAAACTTCCCCAACCGGGTTATTATTGCTAATGCCTCGGGTAAATACGGAACTCCAGTTAGCTTGGAAAGCTCTATTGGTCCGAAACCTTTTTCAATCCCATCTTCTGGGCACGCTCCAGCATGAACTGACGGGCCGCTTCGTACTCGTTGGGAATGACACCGTCCAGTATGGCATCCTTGATGGCGCTCTTCAGTGCACCTACCTGCTGGCAGGGAGGCAGACCGAATGTTTCCATTATCTCCTCTCCGCTGACTGGCGGCTGGAAGTTGCGGATGCGGTCGCGCTCTTCCAGATCTTTCAGCTTCTGGCGCACCAGTTGGAAGTTGTTCAGGAAGCGCTGTTTCTTGTCCATGTTCTTCGAGGTGATGTCGGCTTCGCAAAGCGTCATCAGGTCGTCGATATCATCGCCCGCCTCGAACAGCAGACGACGGACGGCCGAATCGGTCACTTCTTCATCGGCTATCACGATGGGGCGCATGTGCAGTCCGACGAGCTTCTGCACATATTTCATCTTCTCGTTCATCGGCAGCTTCATCTTACGGAAGATGTTGGGTATCATCTTCTCGCCAATGAAGTTATGATTGTGGAAAGTCCAGCCCAAACGAGGCTCCCAGCGCTTGGTAGCAGGCTTGGCTATGTCGTGCAGCAACGCCGCCCAGCGCAGCCAAAGGTTATCGGTCTTCTTGCTGATGTTGTCGAGCACTTCGAGGGTGTGATAGAAATTGTCCTTATGGGCGCGTCCGTTGCGCGTCTCCACTCCCTGCAGGGCCACCAGTTCCGGGAAAATCAGCGCCAGAAGGCCGCAACGATCCAGGTCGACAAAACCTTTCGAAGGTACGGGCGACAGCATGATTTTGTTCAGCTCGTCGGCAATACGTTCTTTCGAAATGATGGAAATGCGCTCCTTGTTGCGACAAAGCGAATCGAACGTCTCATCGTCGATGTAGAAATTCAGCTGGGTAGCAAAGCGGATGCAGCGCATCATGCGCAAGGGGTCGTCGCTGACCGTCACGTCCGGGTCGAGCGGCGTGCGGATGGTACGTTCTTTCATATCGTCCATGCCACCAAAGGGGTCTACCAGTTCGCCGTAGCGAGCTTCGTTCAGGCAGACAGCCAGAGCGTTGATGGTGAAGTCGCGACGGTTCTGGTCGTCTTCCAGCGTACCGTCTTCCACAACAGGCTTGCGGGAGTCGTGCGTGTAGGACTCCTTGCGGGCACCGACGAACTCCACTTCCGTACCGCGGAACTTCAACTGGGCCGTACCGAAGTTCTTGAAGACAGACACATGCGCACCCTTGCCCAACCGACGGCCCAACGCCTCGGCCATGGCAATGCCGCTGCCCACCACAACCACATCGATATCCTTGGAAGGACGTTGCAGAAAAATGTCGCGAACGTATCCGCCTACCACGTAGCATTCCAGCCCAAGCTCGTCTGCCGTCGCGGATATTTGCTTGAATATATTGTCACTGAAACGCTGTTTCAGTTCTTCAGGGGTCAACTCTATCATATTTTATCGTTTAAGGAAACGCAAAGATACGGATATTATTTCTATTTTTGCTTCAAAATACGCTTACCTAAGTAGACGAGTTTATCAGTTTATAAGTTTTTGAGTTTTTAAGTTGAAGTAAAACAATAACTTATAAACTTACAGACTCAAAAAACAAAGAACGGAATGCACATGAAGAAAGAATTACTCCTGGCCTGCCTTTGCGGCATGCTCGTCGCCTGCGAAAACATCGAAAAGAAAGCTGCCGTACAGCTGCAGGCAGCACGTACCGCCTACGAAAACGGCGACTACAACGAAGCCAAACTGCGGATAGACAGTATCAAGATACTCTACCCGAAAGCATTCGACACACGGCGCGAAGGCCAGAAGCTGCTGATGGAAGTGGAACTGAAGGAACAGGAAAAGACTCTTGCTTATCTGGACAGCACCCTCAACGGAAAACAGAAGGAACTGGATGCGCTGAAAGGGAAATTCGTACTCGAAAAAGACACTGCCTACCAGCAAGTCGGGCTCTACCTGCATCCGTCACAGGTGATTGAGAAGAACCTGCACCGCTCGTTCCTGCGTTTCCAGGTAGACGAAACGGGTAAAATGAGCATGACCTCCATCTACTGCGGAGCAAGCAACATCCACCACATCGCCGTGAAAGTAGTAGCCCCCGACGGCAGCTTTGCCGAAACCCCTGCCTCGAAAGACAGTTACGAAACGACCGATCTGGGCGAAAAGATTGAAAAAGCCGACTACAAACTGGGCGAAGACGGCAACGTCATCGGATTCATCTGCATGAACCGCGACAAGAACCTCAAGGTGAACTATCAGGGAGAGCGTTCCTACTCGACCACCATGACTGCTACCGACCGCCAGGCTGCTGCCGGCATCTACGAACTGGCCCAAGTGCTGGCTGCCATCACCGAAATCAAACAGAACATCGAGGAAGCCAACCGGAAGTTGGAGTTCGTCAAGCATAAGCTGGCGCAACCCCGCACGGAGGAGTAGACTTATCCGTCCTGTTCCGTCAGCATCTCCAGCAGTTCCTTGTCGGTCAGCTTGTAACCGGCATTGGCGCCTTCGAGCAATGAGTCGGCCAAGTCGCGCTTGGTGCGGTGAAGGCGCAGTATTTTCTCTTCGATGGTGTGCTGAGCTATCAGGTGATAAACGGTCACACGATTCTGTTGCCCGATGCGATAGGCACGGTCGGTGGCCTGTTGTTCGATGGCCGGATTCCACCACGGGTCCAGATGGATGACGTAATTGGCTCCCGTCAGATTCAGCCCCAGTCCGCCAGCCTTCAGACTGATGAGGAAGATGGGGCACTCGCCTTGCTGAAACTTCCGTACCAGCTCCTCGCGCTGCTTCATGGTTACCGAACCGTCCAGATAGAAATAAGGCTCGCCCAGCTCGTCAAGGCGCTTCCGAACCAACTCCAAGAAAGACGTAAACTGGCTGAAGACCAGTACACGGTTGTTGCCCTCCTTGATTTCGGCTATCAGGTCGAGCAGCATCTGTATCTTCGTCGTCTCGCCTTTCCAGCGGCTGTCTGTCAGGGCTATGGAACAGGCTGCCTGACGCAATCGGGTGATTTCGGCCAGTGTACTCATGCTTACGGCATTGCTTTCTTCGAGCATCGCCTTGGCACGACGGCGAATCACTTCGTACACCGCCATTTCTTCTTCCGACAACTCGACCGGCAAGGTGATTTCCATCTTCTCGGGCAGTTCTTCCACTACCTCGGACTTGGTACGTCGCAGCATGAAAGGCTGGACAATGCGCTTCAGCTGACGTTGTTTCTCCTTATCGCCTTCTTCGATGGGAACAATGAACTTCAGACGGAACTGTTCGTAACTGCCCAACAGGCCGGGAGTGATGAAACGGAACAGATTCCACAACTCGCTGAGATGGTTTTGTATGGGAGTACCCGTCAGGATGAGGCGTGCCGATGCCTGCAGTTGCATAGCGACTCTCGACGTCTTCGTATCACGATTCTTTATGGTATGTGCCTCGTCCAGACACACCACATTCCACTGCTTGCCCACCAGCGGCTCTTCCGCATTGACCAGCAGGCCGTAAGTCGACAACACCACATCGTATTCGCCCGCACCGTCGATAAGTGCCTTGCGGTCGTCTGCCCCGTTCAGTACATGTACGTTCAGCGTAGGGGCAAAGCGTTGCAGTTCGTTCTTCCAGTTGGGGACCACCGAAGCCGGAGCCACCACCAGCGACGCTCCTTCGGCTGCTCTGTACAACAAGAAAGCAATGGTCTGTACCGTCTTTCCCAAACCCATGTCGTCGGCCAGGCAGGCACCGGCTCCCCAACCGGACAAACGCACCATCCAGCGGAATCCTTCGAGCTGATAACCGCGCAACGTAGCCTGCAAGGTGTTGGGAACACCGGCTTCGATCTTCATGCTGCGCCTGATCGACGCACGCAAGTCGTCCAGCAAACGGTTGCCTTGTACTTCCAGTTCACCCGTCATGGCGTCGTCCAGCAAAGGTGCGTTGAAGCGCGAAATGTGCATCTGCCCATGTTCCTTCACGGTAAGTGCCTCCAGCTTACGCAGCTGTTTCAGCAGACTTTCGTTCAGTTTCAGGTAATCGGTTTCGTTCAGACGGATAAAGTTTCCATGGCTCTGTCCCAGCAGGTCGAGCAACTGTGTCATGCTGAGCACGGTATGGTCGTCAATCTGCACATCTCCTTCAATGTCGAACCAATCGCCCTTTGTCTCCAGACGCACGTGCATGTTCTCGGTCGAAACGGGAAGCTTCAGACGCAGCTTTTCGCCTTCGGGCCACTCGATGTAATAAGTGTCGGAAGACTGGCGCACAAAGTCGATAAGCGAAAGCAACTCTTCGGGCAACAGGCTGATGCTCTGTCTTTCGAGCGAACGGCCGAAGCAGTCTTCCATGAAGTTGTTCAGCACTTCGTAGTTCCTGCGTTCCTTGCCGAGGTGGCGCTTCACCTGCACCCGCTTGCCGTCTGCCTCGTCGAACACCAGTGCGTTTCCTTCGCCGGGCAGAAAAGCTCCCCTGCCCTTCGGCAAAGGCTTGACGTAGGTCTTTACCTCGAATTGCCCGCCTTGCGGACGGACTTGCAGCGCTATTTCTGCCGTTCCATCGACCGTTTCCAGCGTAGAACCGTTTTCCAACAGCGACGAATGCACTTCTACCGTATCGCTGATGCGGGGCAGGAAGTCCTTCAGCTGTGCCTCGGCTTCGAGGGGGAAATATCCTACCATGAGCAGACGACGGTAATAATCCCACTGCTTCGGCGTGACGGGAATCACGGTATAATAAGTATCTGATTTCTTCAGTACAATATGACTATCGGGCGTATCAAGCAGTGCCGACAGGGGGATGTTGGAGGTTATGTTAAACCGGTTCCCCACTTTCTCCACCGACAGATAAGGTTTCTCCTCGTCTACCTTCACCTGTTCGAAAGGGGCGTAATAGCCGGCATATAGACGATCGCAGCCCACCATCATAGGCAACATCACACCCAAATACATCGAATCATGGTTGCCCTGCCGGAATTTGTTCCAGATCTGCCTGTCAAATTCGTCCATCAATGCCGAACCTTCCTGAAAGTAACGCATATTCGAAATGGGTTTTCCACTGCTCCACTTCCCCGACTTCAGGCGGGTCTGTTCGCGTACTTCTATGTAGTTGTACTTGATGAGGTACATCAGCCGTGCATCCTTTTCTTCCTTCTGCACGCTACCTGCCTGGCCTTCGTTCTTCAGTAAATCTTCGATCAACAGTTCCCATGCCTGCTTCCGGCGTATGGAGGTCAGGGCAGGCGACGTACCGTAAGCTCGGGTAAGCCGGGCACGTTCGTCCTCAGTCAGATCAAGGTAAGCGGACAGTTCGTGCTTTAATACGGCCTGTTGCGGATGCAGTTCGCTGAAGTCTTTGTCCTGCAAGAAATCTGTCAATTCAAAGTAACGGATAAACAGAAAGCCCAAGTACGAATAGAAGATATACGGATGGAAGAATGAATCAAAGAGGTGCTGTATCAGTCCCGAGCTGGCTTTTCGTTCTTCGTTTCTGAAAGCACTGGCTACGATATAAGCCGGCAACAGGTTCATCTGGTCTTTCGCTCCTCTTTTGTTCCTGAACTGGTCCAGTTTCTTGATGCTTGCAGGCGAATCATCGTGCACATAGGCCATTATAAGGAAATAACATGTCAGGGGATTCTCGAAGATGTTCTTTTCGCGGGCTATCTTGTTTCTTATCTTCAAAGCCTTGTCGAACAAGGTCACTGCATCGGCATACCTTTCCCTATGCAGGGCATATACGGCATTCAGTATCCAAAAGTAAACGTCGTCGGACGCATCCTGCAAGGGCTTATACTCCCCGTGCGAATAGTAACGGTAAAGGGCAAGCATGGAGCGTAACCGGACCTTTGTCTTGATTGTCAGACGTTTCGTCTCTAACCACTGTGGCAGGATGTTTTCTTCATCCAGATAGTCGTTCTGCTGCATATAAAGCAAGAGTCGGGAAAAGGCCTCGACAAACAGCTGCTCGTCCAACTGCAAGAACAAGGGGCTGACGCAGGGATCGAAAGCCACAGGAAAGAGATAGGGAAACATATCCATTTTGTCCCACGATGCCGGCAATTTGCTTTCCCGACCTTCAAGCACTGCCACAAAGGCTTCTTCCAGTTCGAGAAACATCGTATTCTTCTCATAATCGTGGTCCACACACCGGCGATAATCGTCTTCCCACTCCGGATGGCGTGTCTTCAGAAAATAAAGAACCGGGAAATAGTATTTATACGAAACACTATACTCATACATTTTGGAAGCCCAGTTGTAGTTGAAGACAGACAACATTCCCTTCGAATTCAGCAAGTCCAGCGCCTTTTTCATGCCATGCGGCATGGTCGGCAATGTTTTCCACAACGTTTCCAGGCTCTTGACTGAAACAAAGTCGGCACAATATGCGTAAAAGCACAATACTTTCTGGAGGGTTTCATCCAGTTCTTCTATTTTCTTGCAGTTTATAACCAGATCCATCGTACAGTTTTCGATTAAGGACAGCAAAGATAAAAAGAATCACACACAAATGCACTATCTTTGCACCTCATTTAAAACGGACTTATGATTTCAATAGACGGACTGGCCGTAGAATTTGGCGGCACTACTTTATTTAGCGACATTTCTTTTGTGATTAACGAAAAGGACCGCATCGCCCTCATGGGAAAGAACGGAGCCGGGAAAAGCACCCTGCTGAAGATTCTTGCAGGCATCCGGCAGCCCACACGGGGAAAGGTATCGGTGCCCAAAGACTGCGTTGTGGCCTACCTGCCGCAGCACCTGATGACGGAAGACGGACGCACCGTGTTCGAGGAAACTGCCCAGGCCTTTGCCCACCTGCACGAGATGGAGGCCGAGATTGAACGCCTGAACAAGGAACTGGAGACGCGCACCGACTACGAAAGCGACAGCTACATGCAACTCATCGAACAAGCC
>ERZ791620.1105-NODE-1105-length-11422-cov-2.116917_pt1 | contig 11422 bp, 6 predicted proteins | sample MGYA00509962_ERZ791620 | MGnify/ENA primary metagenome ERZ791620 (study PRJEB30046, sample SAMN00715162) | human gut metagenome | study: EMG produced TPA metagenomics assembly of the A metagenome-wide association study of gut microbiota in type 2...
GTCGATCAGATTGACAGAAACTGCCGCTCCGCCGGTGCCGCTGCCGCCCTCATTTTTAGATATTTCCAGTCCCAAACCAGCCGCAATAGTAGTGCCGCCGCTCAAGCCTAAAACATCAAGCTTGCCCGCGTCGTTAATCGTACTGTTGGCAACGATGGCGCTGATAGTATTGTCGATATCGTTAACAGCTGCCGCACCGGCCAGAGCCGCACTCTTTCCTTTGGCACCATTTTCGCCGCTGGACTTCCAAACCAGGGCCGCTGCACCGCTGTAGGCCCCAACAAAAGCATTGTCCCGGGCAGTAACGCTCATATCGCCATCATTCAGGCTGATAACGGCATTATCTACAACGGCCTTAGTCTCGTTGCTAAGGCTGTTTACTGACACGCTGCCAGAACCAGAAATGCTGAATTCCGGCATAAATCCCTGGCTGCCGCCCTGATTATCACGGTTGATATTCAGCTGGCCGCCGCCCTGCCCCGTACCATTTACATTAAAAGCATCGTCGACAGCCGAAGATGAGCTGCCATCGCCGTTCACCTTATCGGCAAAGATCGAACCGGCCTTACCTACCAGGCCATTTTCACCCAGTACCTTATCAGTAAGACTGTTCATTTTATTACCCAGCTTGTCAAAAAAACCTTCTTTGCCTGAGCTGTCGTTGCTGGAAACGCTGCCCGCCGCACTGACAGTATTGATCGTGCCGTCAGTAACAGCAGCTACGTCCAGACCATAAGCCTGCACCGAAGCCGCTTTTTTAACAGCACCGGTAGCCGTATAAGCAGTTGTATAACCTTCATCACCGCTCACTTCATCATTGTCAGCTCCAAAAACCTCATCGCTGAAGCCCTTGACATCGCCGATACCGGCAATATTATGTACCGCAAAATCATTCACGGCCACGCCAATACCAACAGCACCGTTAGAATGGGTCATCGAAAGTCCGCCTGCCACATTCACCAGACTTGTATCGTTCAAACCCTTAACTGTTACCTTACCACTGGTCTCAGCAGCACCGGAACCGTTTTTCTGTGCCGTCAGCGAAGCCTCATCGTCAACTATCGTCAGCACCTTGCTGTCGCCGCTTATCACCGACACCATACCGTTCAAAGTAACGCCCGAAGCGCCTGCCTCACCAGAGGCTCCTTTACCTGCGCTTGCTGCTACGGCCACATGGTCGATAGTGTTTGTGCCTGCGATATTGATCTCGCCGCCGGTGATATGCGAGCCTTCACCCACAGCCACCACCGTATTGGTATCAAAATCAGCTATATTAACCGTTGCACCTACTGAGCTGTTGCCGCCGGCGTTATTAAAAATGGCCGCAGTTACTCCTGCCAGGCTAACATCCTTCATCAGATTCTCAGCCCCAACATCAACTGTACCTTCAGAATTTATTTGTACATTATTACCCAGCAGCACCTTGCTGCCATGGTCCACATTGGTTATCATCACAGTACCGGCAATAGTTGCCGCAGTACCCGTGCCGCTGCCGCCGCCATCGTCGCCTTTAGCGTTAGATACAGCTGCAAAATTAGCATAGCTGTTAGGATCGGCAAAAGCTATGGAATTGACCACGATATCAGACAAGCCCGAAACTGCCTGTTTCAGCTTGGCTGCCGTCGTCTGCTGCGCCGGATCCTTCTCTGCCGCAGCGATCTGTTCATTCAATGTATCCAGCGCACTAAGCAGTTCCGTAGCTGCGCTGAAAGGATTGGTCGCCTTCAGTATCCCATCGTCGCTGGTAAGCAGCGTCTCATCAGCAGTAAAAGTTCCTAAAGCCGCTTCCAAAGCGTCGGCCTTATCTGTTACAGCCTTCAGCAAAGCTTCCCAGTCGCTGCTGATGCTGCCTCCCAGCCCGCTGAAACCAGCTTTGATATCAGCTGCCGCACGCTTGACATCATCAAGCATCTTCTGCACCCGGTTATAATCAACCAGCACGCGGCTATTGACAGCCACACCTTTTTTACCTGTAAGGGCCGCCGGCTGCGCTTTGGTTGCGCAACGGTCAGCAACGGTCACTGTAGCCGTATCCTCAAGGTTAGTCACCATTACTGTCGCATTGCCTACAAGCCCGCCGCCATGCTCCTTAGTATAGGAATTGCTGGCGCCGCTGGCCACCATATGGATATCGTCCATCTGCATCCTGGCATCCAGGGTCAACTGGCCTTCCTGAGCCGTCAAGCCGGCTTCAGAACCGATATTGACCGCAGCAGTATTATTTTCGTTGACCACGGCCACCGTCGCGCCTGCCTTCAAAAAATCGGCCAGCTTGATGCCTTCATAGGTCATACCGTCTGCGCCGCCCTCGCCATCGCTCTTAAAAAGGGCATCCTTCACCTTACCGCCCACAGCTTTCAGGGCATCGGTAGCACCCACCTTGTTCAAGGTCTCCATGCCCTTCGCCATGTATTTGCCCGAGCCTATCTTATTGCTGCTGATGACAGTATTTTTGGTAAAGGTGTTATCCGCGCTGACGCTAAGGTCATTACCCGCCTCCAGTGAACGGTCTACATTGACCCCGGCCCTGCTGTTATAGGTGGTCACATTTACGGCTGTTACCAGTGCCGAAGCATCTGCACCAGCAACATTCAATTCAGAATTAAGGTCATTTACAGCTTCGGCCCCAATCACGATATCACCGCCAGCCGTCAGAGCCTTTTCGTAGCCGGCCGTCTGATTTTTATTGATATTTACCTGCGCCGTGTTATCACCGTTAGTAACCAAAACTCCGACAACGATCTGGTTGGCATTTTCGCCCTTCACCGCCAGGTTATCTGTCGCATCTATTTTCAGGTCAGCCTTAGCCTTAACTGCCACATCACCCTGTGCATTTACCTTGCCATCCACATTAACTACGGCCTTATTGGACGCTTCGGTATATGTAACTGCCCCGGCCGGCACATAGGTGCCTTTTTGCCCGCCCTTGCTGGCAAACTTATAACCGGTAGCCGATGCCTGCGTTGCCGCTAAAGTAGTGCTTTCCGCAGTAATGGCCACATCACCGCCACTGCTGCTTACAGCCGCTTCCTGCCCGATATTGACAGCAGCCTCTGTTTCCAGCACCGCAAAAGCAACGTCACCTGTAATGGGTGTCGCTGCGCCAAGCCCCAGTACTGCTGCTTTATGCACCAGCCCATCTTCGTCCACATATTCATTTTTAGCTACCGCCTGCACCGTAACGTCTTTAACGCCGCTCACGCTGCCTGCCGCCAAATCAACTGTTGCCGTTACCTGCGCCAGGCTTCCTGCTTCTTCTGCACCAGTCTCGGTACGTTTAACATTCTGCGCCGTAGCCGAAATATCCACGCCTCCAGCTGCCGCTATCGTGCCATAGTTCTGCACCGAGGCAGTTATCTCCCTGTAGGTGACCTCGTCAGCCAGCCCGTCCAGCTTATCCTTGATAAAGCCGGGGGCACCGTCGGCAATGCTTTTAGTACCGGCATCGGCAGACGCTTTCAAAATAATATCGCCGCTGCCGGTGTCCATAATCGCCGTCAAAGCGCCCGTCAGACCCGATTGCACAGCGCCGCTGCTGCCCTTTATATTTACCAGATCAGTAAAATCTACCACGCCGGTATTCAGGGCTGCCGCCTTATTGATATTCTTATTGCCATCAATGCCTACCAGGATATTCGCCGCCCGCAGGTCGATCTTATTCGTAGCATTGATCTTACCCAAAACAGTTATCGTGCCGCTGGGGTTCAGCGGTATCTGTGCCGGCGAATTGCGCAGCAGCTCCAGCTGCGCTTTCTGCGCATCGTTGCTGCCTGCCGACAACACGTTCTGCATAGCCGTCATCTGCGCCGCCGTCGGCGTCATCACATGCAGTGCGCCAGTATTGATAACGCCACTGCTACCTACAGCCATGCCATCCTTACTCAAAAAGTACAAATTGCCGCCGATCTTATTGTTTTTGACAGCGTTCACCGTACCGTTGATGTCGATGTGGCTGTTAACAAAATTGACCAGATTATCGGCCTGGTTATTGCTGTCTTTACTACCAAAATACATGTTGGCGATCTGATTGGCATTCAAGCCAAATTGCTGAAAAACATTGACGCCGGTTCTGTCGATGATTTTTTTTGTCTCTATGTCGATAACACTGCCATTAGTCGTAACATTTGTAAACTCAGCACCGGAAATTATCTGTGCCGATGCCACAAGAGGATTAGCAAAAATACCCATGGCAGTAACGGCAGAAATGATCCGCTGCGCCAGCTTAGGGCGCTTTTCAACTGCGGTCTCTACCTGTTTTGTTTTCAATTTCTCATTGCTGCGCCTGATCCTTCTTTGTGTGCTCATGGTCTTGCCCCCTTCTAAAACTGCCCGTTAAACATAAAATGCAGACGTGTTTTACCAGCCTCGCTGCCGTTCAGCTCCCGGCGTAATGGTACGCCCAACGTCAAACTGCTGTAAAAATTCTGTGCCAGCGTCGCCTTAACGCCAATACCCGTACTCATCAGTATATGATCTTCAAAAGCACTGTCACCATAAACGCTGCCGTAATCAATAAAGGTAAAGGCCGATACCTCTTTAGCTATCGGCACCGAATATTCCAGGCTCACCGCCACACCGTGGTCACCGCCCAACAAACTTTCCTTATAGCCGCGTACACTGTAGGCTCCTCCGATATAAAACTGCTCGGCAGACGGCAGATAACTGGTACTGCTCCACTGTCCGTCCAGCCGTCCCGTCAGCATCTGCCCACCGCTGTAAACCTTTTGGTACAGTCCATTGAACTGGTATTTGCCAAAATCCTTGTTCTGCCCGTCGATGTTTTCCCAATCACCTATCCTGTAACCATGTTTTTGAAAAATCACCGAGCTTTTACCGTAATTCATCATACTAAACGATGCGGTATAGCCGCTTATGGTATCATCAACCCAATGGATACCTAAAAAATCCGTTTTCGAGCTTTGACGACTGTATTCCAGTGCCACATCGCTTTTTAAATGCTCTGTTACTATCAGTGGCTGCGTCAGCGACACGCCGTACGAATTAGAATTGCCGCGTACGTTCATCGGCTCCAGGTCACCGTCGATAATATGCACACTGTTGGCACTGTACTGTACCCCTAATTTGGTCCCGCTGCGCCCTACCGGAGTATTATAGGCAAAGCTGCCCGATTTTGTGCCCTCCGAAAAGATCCCGCTCACCATCAGCGTATCCCTGTTACCTGTCAGGCTTTTATTAGTATAAAACATCCCTGCACGCCACAAACCGCTGCTGTCACTGCCGGCATTATCTGTATAAACTGTAAAATTGTGTTGCCTGGGCTCATAGGCAGTTATAACATAATCAGTAGTACCAGCTTCCTCGCCTGCCTGCATAAAAATGCGCAGCTGCACATCGTTGGTACTGTTAAAGCGCAGCAGGTCTTTGTTAAGCTCGTGTACATTGTCTATCCTGTCTTTGTGCAAATGCAGCCGGTTTTGAATATACCTGCTGTTAGTAGATTTATTGCCATCCATGATCAGCTGGCCGGTACGCCCCTCTACCAGATTGATGTGGACGATCCCTTCTTTGATCGTCTGCGGCGGTAAAACTGCTCTGCATGTCAGGTAGCCCTTATCCTCGTATAACTTGTTTAATTCACTAACCAGCGTATTCAGCTTTTGCAGTGAAACCTCGTGTCCCACATATTTGTCTGTCACTGACGCTATTTCAGCCTGACTCAGCACCTGTGAATCGTCAATAACTACCTTTTGCAGAAGGAACAGCACGCTTCCGCTTGCTTCACCCTGCTCACTGCCTTTTTCTGCCTCAACCTCGCTCTGCTGTTTGTTGCGTTCTTCCTGTATTCTTCTGGCGATCTGTTCTCTTTCAATATACTCTCTGGTGCGGTTCAGCTGCACGCCAGCATCATTATAGCCGCTGGGCGGTCTGCTGGGCGGATTTGCTTCCGCAGTAACCGACACGCCTGCCAAACTTACTAAAACCAGTATTTTTACTGCCTGCGATAAATATTTCCCGTTCATGATCACCGCTCCCCATTTAATTTCACTAAGTTTATAACCCCACCAAACAGTTTATTTCTTGCTTATCATTATAATAAAAATATTTTTCTTTTTTGTAAATATTTTGTTTACATATGGATTTGCAAATTAGCACTTGTGTTCTGCATATTGTAAATGATATTATTTCTATATGAAGTTTAGTGTTTTATTTATCTGTTATAATATAACCTTCAGTAGAAAGGATATGTTGCCATCATGCTCAAAACTCTTGTTTTTTGCAATCAAAAAAATAAAGCATTATTTCATGGTTTATTGGCTTACAGCAGACTTTTTGACATCGAATCTGTTTTTATCGAAAGCTGCAATGAAGCCCGGCAACAGCTTCAGCTTCTCCAGCCTGCAGCGCTGATAGTAGAAGTAACCACTTCTGACGCAGCAGAAATAAGGCAATTTGAGCCTTTAAGCAAAGCCGTGCCGCTTTTTGCCGTCTCGGCCATGACTTGCGAAACTGTTGCCGTTTCTGCCTATCAAAATGGTGCCGTCACCTTTATCAGACTGCCCTGTGGCAGTAAAGAATTTTATTACAGACTTCTTTCTGTGCTCAAAAACTGCTACCGTCCGCCTTTAAACGAGCTGCACAACACCATCGACGTAGGCAACATCAAAATCTACACTAAAAGTAACCGTGTCATGCTCAATAACGAGATCGTACACCTTACTCCCAGCGAATATAACCTCCTCCTGCTGCTGGCCCAAAACGTCAACCAAACAGTCAGCACTGAAGAAATGTACAACAAGCTATGGAGCACCAGTGAACTGCGTCACACCAGCCGCGGCCTGCAAATGCATCTAAGCAAGCTGCGTCGTAAGCTGAACCTTAAACAGGACCAGCAGGTGCGCATCATCACCATCCACGGCAAAGGCTATTGCCTGCAAGCAGATAACTACAACTCTTAACAATTTTTCTATCCTTCTGCTTTTAAATTATTCTTTTTACCATCATAGCACATGTCCCCCCCTAATCAAGTTTTGTGTTTTCAGATCGTACAAAGCTCTTTATGCAAAAAAAAAAGCTGAACCGTTTTTCAACGAGTTCAGCTTTAAACCAATGCTGCCTTGATCAACGCCAAGTTGATTTACTGCAAGACAGCCAAACCAAAATTTTTATTTACAGGAGGATTTGTAGGTTTACTCAAATTTATCAGCCTTCCGGAACGGTAACTGCCTCTTCCGGAGGCTTTTTTTGTTTTGCCAGTGACAGTGTAACTACGCCCGTCATAATCATGGCACAGGCAACGATCTTGATCGTAGTCACTGTTTCTCCCAAAAGCAGTACGCCGCAGATAATGCTGGTAATAGGCTCGAAGGTAGTCAAAATAGCGGCAGTAGAAGCACCGACATGCTTGATGCCTATCTGCAGCAGCGAGAGGGCTACCACCGTACACAGCAATGCAAATAAACCAGGCCTGCGGCGTCAGAGTCGTCAAAGTCAATTCACCTGTTCCTATGCCAAAGATCCCCATAGCGATCGAAGACATCAGTGCTACATAAAAAGAAATTTTAAAAACAGGCTGATTTTTCAAACCGCTTTTATCCATATAAATGATATAAAAAGCATACGTAACGCCGGAAGCGACCGCTAAAAACAGCCCCAGAAAAGTCCCGCCGCTGAAACCAGCGCTCATATCCACACCCAGAAAAAAGCAGGCAATCCCGGCAGTAGCGATCAGCAGAGCAATAAATTTCTGCAGTCCCAGCCGTTCTTTATAAAAAAGTACGCAGCCGATAGTCACAAAAACAGGATAAATAAAGTGGATCGTTGTTGCTACGCCTACGTCGATCAATGAAAAGGCAATAAACAACATCAGCGTAGTCACAGCATTACCGATACCGCCTAAAATAGTCAGGCTCCACAATTCTTTGGCGCTGACCTGTAAAGATATGCCCTGATACCAAAGAATCGCCAAAAGCACCGGTAAGCTCAAAAAATTACGCAAAAAGGTCAGGGTCACCGGATTGCTGCCAGCCTCGCCATAGGTCATCGGCCCTAGAGTAAAGGCAACCCCGAAGGTAACAGCCGACAGCATCGTCAGTAAAATACCCCTGGTACTTGTATTAGCCATGATAATTCTCCTTTATGGAAGACAAAGCGGCAGATCCGCCGCTTTGTCTAAACCGGAATTAAAATTCTTTATCGCAGATTTTTACCAATTCATCTAAAACACTGTCAATGATCAGCTGTCCGCGGGCAGCTGAAGAAGAACGCGCCGGAGCAAGTACGCCGGTAGGCGGAACCGCATCTTTAGGCACAGGATAGATATGATACGGACAGGGAGTCGCTCCCTGGGTATCTACCATTCTTTCTTCATGCACCAATTCAGGGGCGAAAGCCATCATCAGAGAGGTTTCCGTAACAGCTGCGTGCTCAAAAGCCCAGCCCGGGAACGGTACTTCGTCAAACACTTTATCGATGATCTCTGCCGGCATCGGGTCCCACCAGTTAGCAATCAAAATCTTGGCCTGTTCGCCATATTTTTGAGCTATCAGGTCGACTGCTTCGCAGACAAAAGCTTCATTTTCAAAGTGACAGCTAAGCACCATGATTTTTTTCACGCCGTCTTTAATAAGCTCTTCCAGAACATCATAGGTCAAACGGACAAGAGTATCACCGTTCAAATCAACAGTTCCCGGGAACAGGGGGCCGCCGCCGGAAAGAGGTTTAGATTTATAACCATAGTTGATTGCCGGCGCTACCATACCACCAACACGCTGCGCCAGTCTTTCGGCAAAGCCGTTAGCCAGAACCGTATCTACACACAGCGGCAGATGGGGGCCATGCTGTTCGCAGGCGCCGATAGGCAGAATAGTGATCGCTCCTTCGTCGATTTTCGCTTTAAATTCCATCCAGGTCATTTCGTTCATTCTGATCATGATTTATCGCTCCTTTAATATCCATATTTTAATGTCGTTTACCTGCATTTTTCCTTGTTGCTTTGTTCTTTTAAGAAAGAAAGTTGTGAGGACCTGCGGCAGTGCCGCATTTAATTAGGAACTTACTTGACTAAGAGTTTTCGTCCTGTCCCCGGGCCGTTTATTTTTGTGCAGCAGCTAGCTTTACTGTGCTTTCAGTATACCCCCGCTTCAACCTTGTACACAACGTACAAAAAGGCCAAAAACATTCCAGCCTGCAAGTGCATTTTTTGCACAAGTCAGTACTGCTCTTTTTGTATCATTCATACAGTGCTTTTTATATTTCGACTTGCTATACTGATTGCGACAAGAGTTTTCGTTACGAAGCTCCTCCGCCACAACATTAAGTTTGTAAAGGAGACTTTATAATGAAAAGCATATTATTCACCAACGCCAAATTAAAAGGCCAGAACGGCCTGCAGGACATTTATATAACTGATGGTAAATTTAAAGAGATAGGCCCCGGCCTTGCCGCAAAAGTAACAGCTGAGAAGGTCGTAGATCTTGAAGGCAAACTCGCCGTACCGCCTTATGTCGATCCCCACATTCATCTTGATTACGTTTTCACTGCACTTAATCCGGCGGCAGCCAACAAAACCGGTTCTTTATTTGAAGGCATCCAGCGCTGGTCTGAAACTAAAGGCAGGCTGACCAAAGAAGAAATCAAAGAACGCGCCCGTCAGGCCATGAAACAGGAGATCCTTACCGGCGTGCAATATATCCGCACCCATGTCGACGTGACTGATCCCAAGCTTACAGCCCTGCAGGCCATGCTGGAGCTGCGCGAAGAAGTCAAAGATACCTGCACCCTGCAGATCATCGCCTTCCCGCAGGAAGGGATGTATGCTTATCAGGGCGGTGATAAATTAGTTGAAGAAGCTCTCACTATGGGCGCTGACCTGGTCGGGGCCATCCCCCATTTTGAATATACACGTGAAGACGGCGTTAAAAGCGTCCAGAAAGCTTTCGAACTGGCAGTAAAATACGACAAAATGGTCGATATCCACTGCGATGAAACTGACGACGACCAGTCCCGCTTTATCGAAGTCCTGGCCGCCGAAGCACTGCGCAGCGGCATCGCCGAAAAAGCCACTGCCAGCCATACCTGTGCCATGCATTCTTACAACAATGCCTATACTTATAAGCTGTTCAAATTACTGGGGCTTTCCAAAGTCAATTTTATTTCCTGCCCTACCGAAAACATCCATCTGCAGGGACGTTTTGACAACTACCCCAAACGCCGCGGCCTGACGCGTGTCAAGGAATTGAACGAAGCCGGCATCAACGTCTGCTTTGCGCAGGATTCCATGAGCGATCCCTGGTATCCTGTCGGCAACGGTAATCTGATGAATATTCTTGACGCCGGTATACACATCGCGCAAATGATGAGTATCGAAGAAATCAGCAACTCCCTCGACCTGATTACAGTCAACGGCGCCCGTACCCTGAATATTCTCGATCAATACGGTATCGAAGCCGGCAAACCGGCCAACTTTATCGTTCTCAATGCCAAAGGCGAATTTGAAGCAGTCTGCAATCGCGTTTCCGTTGCCTGTTCCGTCCGCGACGGCGAATTTCTTTTTGAACGTGCCCCCGAAGTTATTACTACAACCAACGGGCTCTTAAAATAATATTCCCGGCCCCTTAACAAATAACAAAAAGCACTGCCGTTATTAAATACGTCAGTGCTTTTTTATCTGCAGAAAGAAACCTGAAAACCAGCATTTTCTGTAATATTTTTCGCAAAAATTTTACTGGTTTCAACAGCTCACGCAGCAGGATTTTTGATCCGTTTGTAGAAGTAAGTATATACAAAAAGAAAACAAGATGTCATCTGAAAATCATCTAAATTTTAACCTGACTTTTGCGGAGTGTTACCACTACCGCCTGTAACATTTCCGATCTGATCTATAGGCGCGGATGTTTTAAGGAGGGATTTACCATGATGAAAAAGATTCTTGTACCGTTCGATGGTTCCGAAACTGCGCTGCGTGCACTGGAGTTTGCAGCCGGCATCGGCAAACCGTTTGGCAGCGAAATTATGGTAGTCAATGTTATTGTACCTTACGACTACACTAAAGTTCCGCCAAGAAAACCTAAAAATGCTATTGAAGAAGCTGAAATGGCAGCCAAAGAACCTGATCCGACTCCGCTTGATATCGCTAAAGGTATTTTGGATAAGCTGGGCTGCACTACCGCATCCTATCGTCTGATCGTTGATATCGACCCGGCTGAGAGGATTTTGGAATATGCCAAAACTGCCGAAGCTGATATGATCGTGCTCGGCAACAGAGGTATGGGTATGCTGGCCGAACTGCTGATGGGCAGCGTGAGCATGCAGATTTCGCAATATGCAGAATGCCCCGTAGTGATCGTAAAATGATCAGTTAATATACATATTCCCGTCTTGTGAAGGCGGTAATCCCTTGGAAAAGGCCCCTTACCCCCTGGGGGGAAGGGGGCGGAGGGTTTTTTTGAATCACTTATCTGCT
>ERZ791620.1119-NODE-1119-length-11347-cov-22.792154_pt1 | contig 11347 bp, 8 predicted proteins | sample MGYA00509962_ERZ791620 | MGnify/ENA primary metagenome ERZ791620 (study PRJEB30046, sample SAMN00715162) | human gut metagenome | study: EMG produced TPA metagenomics assembly of the A metagenome-wide association study of gut microbiota in type 2...
GTTGCTCAGGTACTTAAAAAAAATATTTTATAATAGTGTTGCGGAATTAAGGTTAGATAACTTAATAATAAAATATAATGAAAGCATTTAGATTATTAGCAACCTCATTATTGGTTGCATTAAGCATGGGAGTTAGTTCCTGTGGAGATGATGAATTAGATATGAAACCTGTAGTGAATCTTACTCCAAATGAGTCTTCTAAAACAGATGAACTGTTTGATGAATATGTTAGTGATAATCATAGAATAACCTGTAGAGGATATGCTGACTTTGAATCAACCATTCTGTTTGCAGGATTAAAGGATAAACATCTTTGGTTTGCAGAATATGAGAAGACGGAGACTAAAGGAATTAGATTTGAGTGGACTGATATAGAAGAAACTGATACCATTCAGAAAGTTTATAAAGGATATGGAGAATACGAAACCATCAAATTGAATACTATCTTTCCTTTATTTCATAAAAAGACTACTGTAGGCAATATTGTAACATTAAGACTAAGTGGTTATAATCAAACTATCTTTACTTTTAATGGTAAGACCAAACGTAATCAGCTTCAATCTGACCACTCAAAGAACAAAACTGCTTATAGCTGGTTTCAAGAATCTGTCTTTATAGGTAATTGCTGTTATTCAAATGAAGGAGATACTATCTATGTGGCTAATCAGCCACCTCAATTTGACAGTCATGGTATGCCTGTTGATACAGAGTTGATTTCTTATGAAGAAGGGATTAAACTTAGTGATAGTTTCATTAGTAAGTACAACTTCAAAGAAGGGAAATCAATGTGGGGAACTCATATTGCTGCCCCATTTGATGTACCTTCTGCTGCCAAGAAAAGCTATACATTTATTGGCAGCACTGCTAACATTTGGGAATATAAATGTGAAGTCACATTCTATGATGGTGCTAAGAAGGACTTTACATTTAAAATCAATATAGACAATGGCAAGATTGTTACTGACGAAGTAAAGGTTACAAGCATATCTATTAATGAGCATTCTGTTAATCTAAAGCAAGGTGAAACATTCCAATTAATAGCTACTGTACAGCCCGATAATGCTACTAACAAGAAAGTTATATGGAGCAGTTCTAATGAAACTATTGCAAGCGTAAGCCAAGACGGTTTAGTAACAGTCAATTCAGCTGGTGAAGCTAATATTACCGTAACAACAGAGGATGGCGGTTTTAGTACGAATGCGATTGTTACTGTGACAAAGAAGCAAGACGATTACACCTCTTTAATAATAGGCAAATGGAAGATGACAAGTGGTAATGCCAATGCCACTCATGTTACTTATAAGAATGATGGTACATTTGAATACACAAGCACAGAAGATAATTCTTATAAAGAAGTAGGAAAGTACAAGATAGACGGTAATAAGCTCTATGAAATGTTTAGTGATGAAGAAGATTGGACTATTAATGACATTCTATTACTTAATTCTATGACCTTATCAGTACAAGAGTTAGAAGCTGATGGAGTAACACTCACAGGTCATAAGTACTCTTATCAAAGAGTGGAATAAAACTTATTCATACTAAAAGTGAGCAGCATTTGAGGGAACTCTTATGCTGTTTTTTTATTCCAATAAGGCTTATAGTAAACTGATGTTTAAACTGTTACATCTATTTCCATATTTGGTAGTACCTGCTAATGTTAAATATTAATAACACATTTGCAGGTACAACTATTATTGCTATCTTTGCACCAACTTAATAATCAAGAATATGAGAGGTGCAATTTATTCACGTGTTTCTACCTTCGACCAAGATTACAAGAGGCAGACCAACGAATTAAAGGAATATGCCCAATATATGGGCATAGAGATAACCCATGTCTTTGAAGAAAAGGAAAGCGGTTTTAATGATGACAGACCAGAGTTTGCCAAGTTAAAGGAACTGACAAAAGACGATATTGATATAGTCTTGGTTTGGGAATTGTCAAGACTTAGCAGAAGGTCTCTCTATCTCCAGCAGCAGATTGAATATTTCACAAAGAAAGGAATATGCGTCTATGCCAAGAAAGAGAATCTTAGGACATTGGACGAGAAAGGAGAGGAAGACAGGAACACCAAATTCATCATTGGCATAATCGCCATGATTGCAGAGCAGGAAGTGGCTACCCTTAAATCAAGAAGCATATCCTCCAAGAGAAACAAGATAATCAATGAGGGGAACAGCTACACATACAAAGCTCCCTATGGCTATGATTACAGCACAGAAACGAAGAAGCTAAGCATAAATGAGGAAGAAGCCAAGACTGTCAGACGGGTTATAGAACTCTCTGCCAACGGTTATTCAAGTGCGAGGATAGCCCTCATTCTGAATGCAGAGAACATACCAACAAGGAGCAAGACCAAAATATGGACTATGGGAACAATCAATACCATGCTGTCTAATCCTGTCTATAAGGGTAAAGCTGAATATATGCTTAAAGGTACTGAACCCAAGAAAGGCAAGAGATATAAGAGACCTATTGATGTCGCCATTGTCAACACCCCTGCCATTGTTTCAGCAGAATTATACGACCTGTCAAGGGAGAAGATGAAAGGGAGGGCATTCAGAAGCAAGAGCACAGGTGTCAAACACTTCCAATTACTAAGAGGGCTGATTTATTGTCCTTACTGTAAGATTAAATATACCTATGAGGGTGGCAGGGATTTATACGTCTGCCATGACAAGCACAAGAAATCCAAGAACAAGCCAGACTGTTTCAGTAAGGCTATCAAAGCTACAAGGATAGAGAAGATTGTTTGGGAGTTGGTAAAGCTGCTGTTCTCACAGGAATTAGCCACAGGCAAAGCTCAAGAGCAGGAAGAACCGTTAAGGCAGGAGATTGAAGCCCACAAGAAGCTGCTCATGGGCATAGAAGAAAAGTTGAACGATTTGACAGCACAAGCCAATGCCATAGTAAATGCAGCGATTGACATCAAGCGTGAAATGCCCAATATGCCTGACTTATATATCAACAAGATAAGAGAAGCAGCGTCTTTAGATAAAGAATCAAAGAAATACCAATATGAGAAAGACAGACTGAACAAACTTATCCTGTCCTGTGAGGACAAGATTAAGGCTATCAATTCATTGTCCAACGAGAAAGTTCTTGTAGATAGCATTACTGATGATATGGAACGCTACGAATTGATTCACAAGGTTATTGACCACATGATTATATATGGTGAAGATTCTGCATATTCTTTGGTTGTGGTAACTTTCAAGACAGGACAGGAGGTTTACATTGGCTACAAGTCAAAAGGCTATCAATACTATACGATATTCTATCCCTCACAGAGTGTTTGGGTTGATACAAAGAAACGATTGGGCTGCATAATGACAATGAAAGCCCCTACGTCTTTAGAATTTTCATTGGAAACTCTTACTAAGGAATATTCTATTACAGATTTTGTAAAGATGTTTAGTACTCCAGAGAACAGACATTATTATGAGAACCAATAAATCACCTATATAGTTGTTGAACCAAATAGATTATAAGTAATGAACCCAATAGATAAATTTACCAATATAGATGCAGTTTACCCTATTACTGACGCAAGGGAGGAAGATACACTATTAGATTATGTTTGGGAACTTGCCATGCTGATACACCCTGCCCTGCCTAAAAAAGTCAAGGGAGGAGCATTGGAGGGAAGTGAAGCCTTACCCACCTTTAAGGAACGATACAATAACAGGCTTATTAAAATGCCACTAACCTATGAAGAATATAAGAAGAACAAAGAGATACAACCAACCCTTGCTGGTTTGGAAATAGATTCAGACAAGTTTTGGTTTCTTCTCCTTTTTATTTGGGACTACACACAAGGACAATGTTTCAATGCCCAAGAACTTGCCCCGTCACCCATAGGTGAACTGAATAGCTTTATCAAACTGCTATCTCAATATAAGGCAGCTGGAGAGAATCCACTGACAGACCAAATACAATTCAGTAAGGACATCACATTATCCATTCAAATAAATGGTAAAGAAGTGCAGACTATACAGCATCCCAATACCATTGGTTACTTGTTGTCCTTATGTGAAAAGAGCTTCCAATCATTCTGCGATATGGAGTTGGAAGATATGATAGCAATGTGCGAAGTTCCTTTGAAAGACACAAGCAACACGGAATCCAATAGTAGCCAAATACGCTATTTCACCCTGCTGTTCAAGTCCATGTTACAGCCATTCCCTAATGGAATCATGACAACACAAAAACGAAGAAGCAGGAGCAATGAAGTTTCCTACAATGTTACATTCCTAATATCAAGGCTTATCTATCTGACAGGAATCTCCCCAAATGAGGAGTTTAATCTGGATGAGCGCACATTAAAAGGCTATCTAAGTAATAAGAGCAAATTGACAAATGTCAAAAATAGAATCTATTAAGAGCATATTCATTTAAGGGAGAGTAACATCTCCCTTAAATTTTACTCTCTCTAATCCTCATGACTTCTTTCCATCTTTGCAGCATCAAAGGAACAGGACTTGCAAGGCAGACAAGTTAAGAGAGAAGCAAATCCCCTTAAATTTTACTCTCTCTTAATCTTCTCCAAAGTTCCGACCTTTGCAGCGTAATCAAAAAGCCAAGTGCGCATAGGTTTGACGGTTACACAGAACATTATTAACAATTAAAATTTAAAGAACAATGAAGAAGATTTATTTAGATGTTAAGGTTGTAGCTAATAATGAAGTAAGAAATGTAGCGTTCGCACAAGGCATTAATAGAACTATCAACCTAAATAATGTAGAGAAGATTTTAGCCATAATGAAAGTCAAGGGTTACAGAAAGGCTGAAATGGTGCAGGTAATCAAAGCTGAGGAAGCAATCAAAACAGGAGATATTGTTTTAGTTGACATTAACGGTAAAGAGATTGCCCCATCAGAAGCAGCCAACTACTTCCTTGTCGTGGACGGACAGCACAGAACTGTCGCTGCAAGCCTTTATAATGAATGGGCAAGGGATAACAAACAAAATGAAATAGTAGTACCAGCCATTATTGTAGAGTTGCAGGATGAAACTATCGCTGAGTACATAAATGATATTAATATCACCAAGAAAGAATGGGGTACTCCAGACTATGTGCGTGGTGCAGCCAACATCAATCCAGAGAATGAGTTCTTAAAACGATATAATGAACTTATAAAAAGTGAGAGCAATCCCAACGGTTATTCCATATCAACATTAAACCTTATCTTCTGTGGCAGCAATAATGCCATATCCAAGAGCGACTTCTCATTGTTATGTTCTGGTAAAAAGGAGAAAGGCAAGAAGACCAAGAAGCCAATCATCCCTGCACATAACATGGAAGTAGGAAACAAGTTCATCAAAATTTGCAAGGATAAAGGGTTTAAAGATGCGGATATAGCCAAGAGATACTTAATTACTGAGTTCAATAACATTAAAATTACAACTTCCAGCGTTGATGAAGCATACAAGATATTCCAATCAATAACTGCTAATGATAAAACTGCCATGTTCAATTCTAATAGTAATTTGGACGAAAATCTGGTTATATCACAATTTAAGGAGATTAAAGAAAGACATAACGCTAAACAGGTAAATAAGACCACTATTGTTATGCAGCCGTCAAGTACCAAAGAAGAAATGACAGATGAAGCTACTGAAGATATACCTTATGCAGAAGTTGAAGAAGCAGAAGATATAATTGGAACGCCTTTTGGGTTGCTAAGAAAGAAGTAACCCCATTCTCCAATATAGTTCTTAGACATTCTGAATAGTCTCAAGTTTGATTCTTAAATGTGTGGTCTTATCATTAGTTCCCCACTCGTGGAATTATTACCTTTACAGTACCATAGACAGATAATCCCACCACACAGATAAGCGGACTACAAACTATTCAGAATATCTAAAATGGAAGAATTTACCTATGAACAGATAAGGGCTAAGGCTCTTAAACAAGGAGTAAAAGATAACAGGGTTCACATTGGATTGTGGGCTAATCTTAATAATTATCTAAAGACAAGGAGAAAGAAGAATGGAAAGGTTACGACCTATTATATTGCATTGCAGAAGTTGGCTTACTGACAAGATAAAAATTGGAGCAGAGAGATTCATATTGTCTAATTTAGGAGGTGTGCTTATTCACTTTTTACTGCGTGTCTAAACACCCCCTCTCTACACTCCTACACTACATTCCAATAAGACCCATGCAATGTCCTAACGGACACCGCACAGGTAATCTGTAAGCTGGGAGTGACTAAAACCAATGATATGTGGATTTATAACAACAAGTTTTATGACAAGCTGAGCGAACTTAGGAAATCCAACAGATTAAGTTCTTCTAAAATGAGATTCTTATTAAAGGCCAACCAAATCATTTTAATCAAACATATTGAGCGATTGCCTTATGAAGCTACCATTCAAGGAATATACAGTAATGAGCAACAATCTGATTCAAAAGTTAGGTTGTGCTGATGTTTACAGGACATACGTGTTACTATTGACAGCAGACAAATATACATTGACCACTGACACTACAATAGACCAACTTGCATCATTTGTTGGTGATAAACCTGCCAACTATAAAGGTGGTAAGAGTTCCAAATCATTCAATGACAAGTTAAGAGCCACAGGAGAAGTCAGCATACAGAATAAAGACAGTGGTAAGAAAGATAGAACCTGGACTGATTATATATTCTTTCCTGTCAGTTTTGGGCATTACAGAAGAATCAACAGAGAGTTTTACGATTCATACAACAATACTCTGGATTTAAAACTAAGAGGATTCATCCTTAAATTGTTCAGTGCAGCAGAGCCACACAGTCATACTATTACTTTACCTGTAAGGAGAATGAAAGAACTAATCCACATGGGACATGACACTATTTCCAGATACATAGAGCAACTAAGGGATATGGACTTATTGGATGAAGTTGGAGATACAATCATATTAAAGGCTAAAGGTTTGCTTATAGACCTACCCAAAGATAAATATGTGGAGGAAGTGAAAGCTGACTTTGAACACATGATAGCATTTAACGAGAGCAGAGGAAACCCCATTTCAAGGGAGTGCATGATTTATAAGAAGTACAAGGAGAATAACTTTAAGGGAGTTAAGGATATGCACGCTCTTATGAAATCATTATCAAGTGGATTGGTAGGCAGGAAGCAGGAGGCAAAGGACAAGGAAGAACTGCCAGATTTAATCTTATAATGTGACAATATATAAGGTGAAGAATGGACTTTATAATCCCAATCTTCAAAATGTTGCACGCGATATCATACCCCTAATTTATACCCCCTCTCGCCAAGCAGAATAAAAACGGAATTGGTCAGACACCTACCCACCCCCTCAACCATTATAAATTTTCCTATTCACCTCACATCATTCATGGACTTCTTAAAGCGATACACAATACAGACATAATGGTAATATAGTCTAATTGTAATATCACTTAAAAGTAATTCAGCGAATTGTAGTAAAGTTCAAATCGTTATGGAGTAATCCAAGACGATATGGACTTTGCCAATTCCAGAATTAAATCAATCAATAATCATTTAAACAGTTTATCATTATGAGAAATTTAGTTATCATGCCAGCTATGGCACAGAACCGTGAGAGAATGAATTTGGGTGAATATGCAGAAGAAGCTACAATTATTGTGGACGAACCTGTAAGACCTGCCAAACATTTCATTGAAGCCAACACACAGGAAGCGACTTTGCAGCATCTAAAGCATGAGTGCATTACTCCTGTGTTCTCCAAAGACAATGAACTTACCATTAACCATGCCGCATTTGTGGAAACCATACAGGATGCAGCACAATCATTCTTTAATGGTGAGAAAGTGGAACAAGCAGATATAAGAGTAAGCCACATTATCAAAGGCAGAATCCCAGAAGCTATCCATAAGCCAGCCAACCAACTATTGGAATCTGACAAGACTATCTACTACGAGAGGGCAGCATTCAGCATTGATGTTCCTACCATTTATGAAACAGTGGGTGGAAATAAGCTCAATCTTTCAATCGTAGGTGTGAGGGCTTATAATCAGATGAACCTGTACAGCAAGAAAGTTCCAGAGCTGTTCAGATTGGCTATTGGCTTCAAGAACCAAGTCTGTTGCAATATGTGCATCTTTACAGATGGCTACAAGGACGATTTAAGAGTGAGCAGTACAAGTGAACTCTATCGTGCTGCATTGGAGCTGTTCAATAACTACAATCCTGCCAAGCATCTTTATCTGATGCAGCAATTAGGCAACACTTCCATGAGTGAACACCAATTCGCACAGATAATAGGCAAGATGCGACTTTACCAATGCTTGCCAACAGGCTATCAAAAGGTACTGCCAAGAATGTTGCTTACAGACACACAGATTAACAGCGTAGCCAAAGCATACATTCACGATGATAATTTTGGTAGCTTTGGAAGTGAACTTAATATGTGGAAGTTCTATAACTTGCTTACAGGAGCTAACAAGTCAAGCTATATTGATTCGTTCTTAGACCGTTCTTTAAATGCCACTGAAATGGCAGTTGGAATCAATGCAGCTTTACATGGGGATGAGCGTTACAAATGGTTCATTGATTAAATGAGCTTTATTGATTGAGAGAGGAAAGGGCAGCTATTAAGTTAGTTGTCCTTTCTTTATTTCTACCAACTTACTAAAATTTATAATCATGGATAAACAGATAGACAGACTTATAGAACATATCAGAGAATTGGAAGCCCGTTTGGGAGAGGTGGATAACAACCTTAGATATATAAAGGTGGTACAGGCATTGAAACATTCTTTAGAGAAGTTGAATGATATGCTGAAAGATAATACTACATTACAAAAGGAATATCAAGCAATATATCTAAGCTACTTCTATACAGGTTGTGGATTCTCCTTTTATGATAGGGTGTGCAACTCCATCTTGGACTATAAATATGGGAACAGACCATTTTAAGGAATACTATATATAATAAGGTGTGGAATGTCTTAATAAGATGTTCCCACCTCTATTAAATTCACTTTGATAATTAGTGAATGTTCCTTTAGCAATCAATGAGTTAGTAAATCCAACTCAGAATTAATATTCACTTCTATTCGTTTCATTATAAAACAAAACATTATGTCACTCAAATATTCAAGCACAACCGCAGACTATCTTATATGGTCTGATGCAATGAACCTCATAAGGAAGTTAGCCAAAGACGAGAATTATAAAATCTCACTCCTTATTAGTTTGGGATGCTTCACAGGATTAAGAATATCTGATATTCTATCTCTAAGATGGAAGCAGATATTAGATACTGACGAGTTTACAGTAATTGAGCAAAAGACAGGCAAGGTAAGGACTATCAGACTAAACCCACAATTACAGCAGCATATTAAGGAGTGCTACGAGCATATAAATCCTATTGGAATCAATGCGCCAATTCTTATAAGTCAGAAAGGCACTATCTTCACAGTCCAAAGAATAAACATCATTCTTAAAGAGGTGAAGAAGAAGTACAGATTAAAGATTAAGAACTTTAGCTGCCATTCGCTTAGAAAGACTTTTGGCAGACAGGTCTATAACATGAACAGCGATAACGCAGAGTTGGCATTAGTAAAGCTGATGGAACTGTTCAACCATAGTTCTGTTGCCATTACTAAAAGATACTTGGGGTTAAGGCAGGAAGAAATCTTACAGACTTATGACTGTTTGAGTTTTTAATAAATTGGGACAGAATTATTAAGATACATCTTTATAGTGGTCTGAATGGTTCTGTCCCAAATCCATGAAATATTGAGCTTAAATATATCTAAAGTCTGATTCTTTAGGTTTGGCATTTCAGCCTTATATAAGTACTTCAATTCCATTAATTTACAGAGTTTAGAACTATCTCAACTCTTATTAGTTAAGCCACAGGTAGCACTTCTTGAATATCCAACAATATGCAGACTTAAAGACAGTAATTCAAGGTGGGTAAGAATATTCAGAATTTAGTCCTTATATGGGGAGAAGTGAATTTGATACCCACATGGATTTAAAGAGTTCAGATGCTATTCTGACTAAATATCTCATGCAGACTATGTTTGAGGGCATAGAATTTACTATTAATCCACACTTCATACCTAATGATTTAAAACCTTTCATTATCTTTGCACCAATTCCAATGAACTAATGAGATAAGGAGTTGGAAGGACATATTTAACGAAAGGTGTTATTGAAATTATCTTCTACATTCAAACTTCGCAACTTTGATATTGGCACGAAGATGATAGCAATAGCACCCCACCATTTGATATATACCTACCTTATATCCTATGAGGTTTATAGATATTATCAAAACTGGTGTGGGTTGCTATTGTTTTATCCGTGCCAAAGGTAATGCGAAGACCTGAATGTAGGATAAGACAAATATAGTTCCCACACCTTTTTTTATTTGTGATTCATCGTAGGGAACAGGTGGGCATAAATTCAACAACGGAATGGCTCTTCAATATTATTATATACCATCGTCTTTACCTATAAATATAGAGAACAAAGAAGAAGTATGGAATATCCCTTTTGATAGAAATTCTTGTTTAGAAGAATTTAAGAAAGGGTCTTCTACACGAGAATTTGAAGAAGGACTTCGTACAGAAGTAGATTGGGAATTATATTTAAAATTTCATTTTATAGATGTGTCTCCTAACTCTAAATTAGAATATAGATGCAGATTAGATAAGGAAGCTCCTATTGGATATTATACTAATAGACTTAAAGTAAGAATACCTACAATCTGCCATAAGGAATTTGTAATCGACCCTTATGATGAAAGATATAAAAAATCAATAAGCCTTGCAGAACAATTACGTAGCAAGCATTATAAGAATGTGGGAAGTGGGCATATTGAAGGCACTCCGTATGTAAGAGGATATGATTATATCATATTTGAGAAGACATTCATGTTTATCAAATTACTAAATTGCTCCAGTGGGCAAAAGCACAAATATCTATTACCTGCAATACTTACTCAGAAATGCACTGCTGTTTCTGAACAAACAAGAACATATTACCCTAAAACTGCAAGTGGAACTATAAATAAGGCTTTAGATGAATTTATAAGAAGAAAGCATAATCCAACACAGAAAGAAGTAACAGACTTCTTAATTAGTTTGATATGGGATAAAGAGATTTATCTCTCAGAAGAACCATCATTCTTAGCCAAGATATATGAAACTCGGTATGCACGAATAGCTGGAAATGTGACTCTTGTGCCACATAGCTTTGAAGAGGAAACGACATTCGTCAAAGCTAATTTTATTGCCAATACAGATGCAAATGCAATCCTTTCAAGCATTGGATATATTAGACCTCAAATCCGCAACTAAGCTCTTCAGCGTCCTTCTTGCGTCTAAACGTCCT
>ERZ791620.1121-NODE-1121-length-11307-cov-2.652417_pt1 | contig 11307 bp, 6 predicted proteins | sample MGYA00509962_ERZ791620 | MGnify/ENA primary metagenome ERZ791620 (study PRJEB30046, sample SAMN00715162) | human gut metagenome | study: EMG produced TPA metagenomics assembly of the A metagenome-wide association study of gut microbiota in type 2...
TTGAATCATTAAAAATGAAGAAGGCAGAGTGACCTTTTTTGTTCACGTCCGAAAATCCTTTTCTCTTTCACCCTCATCCCTCAACCCTTCACCCTCAACCTTCAACCTTAAACCCTCTAATTTGCCTTCACGCTTTCACCGGAGGATTTTCGCACTGATACACAGCAGGATATGGTGAAAGATGAAGCTTCACGCCCTTTCAATGAAAATTTGAAAATCTGCGTTCATCCGCCTTTCCCCTGTAGTCCGCGTATCTATCTTTCACCACAATTGTTTTATTATCAGTTGCTTACGGTGAAACTTCACCTGCGCCCTCTTATCAGCATTCGCTTTTTGATGTGAACCTTATGGGAAAACAGAAATGGTACGTTGAGTAGCGTTACTGCACAAACTGTTGCAGTACAACTGCACGTATTGATGCAGTATCACTGCACTGACTGATGCAGTGTGACTGCACTAACTGTTGCAGTGAGGCTGCATAGTCTTTCCGTCCTGCCGGCTGTTAGGCCGTCGTATTTTTCCTCCTATGGGACGGGCAACAAGCAAGTAGTGAAGTTTTGGACAGGTAGGTGGAGGTATGTGTCGCTTTTCTCAAAAACATTTTTCTTTGTTGGTTTTTAGTAGGAGTAAAATAGTGAACTTTTGCAAATCGTTGATTGATAGTGAATTGCAGTGAAATATGGATGAAGATGATGAAAAGTTGGTTTACTATTTTCTCCCTATTTTGCGCTATTTTCTCCCCCTTCCTTAGGGGCTTAGTGTATCTTTGCGACAACTGAGATCTAAGAATGAGCTATGGAAACAGCAATGAATGTATTTCTTCCATTGATCTGTTGCCTGTTGTTAAAAGGTAACATCGTCGGGAGCCTGTTTCTTTACACTTAGCAGTACAAATGATAAGAGTGAAGGAATGGGCTTGTTGTTTTTGTTCTTTCCCTAACTTTCTGTTTATTAGTTTGTTGTGTTCGTTTTGAAATGTTGTTGAAATCAATATGTAACATGCGGCTTTTACTTTTGCAGCCGGAAAAAAGAATGTGATAAATATATAAAATGAGAATAAAAACTGTTTTTTTTAACTAAAACTTTATTTTATGCTGAATGTACAATTAAAAGGAAAAAGAACATGGATGCAGAGTTTGCTCCTCGTCATGTTCTTGCTAAGCAGTACCTTAGCATTTGCACAGAACAGAGTGACCGGTACGGTAACAGACAAGTCCGGTATGCCGCTTCCCGGTGTGAACGTACTTGAAAAGGGTACGACCAACGGAAGCATCACTGATGTGGATGGTAAGTTTATCATCGACCATGTGGAGAAAGGCAAAACTTTGTTATTCTCTTATATTGGTTTTACTACCAGAGAGGTAGTTGTTGACAAGAACGTCATCAACGTAACTTTGCAGGAAGACCTCCAGGCATTGGACGAAGTAGTTGTTATCGGTTATGGTAGCATGACCCGTAAGGACGTGACCAGCTCTATCACTACTGTGAAGGCCGAAGACATGAACATCGGTGTCATCACCACTCCGGCCCAGATGTTGCAGGGTAAAGTTCCCGGTCTGACCATTGCTAACACCAGCGACCCTAACGGCTCGGCTTCTATCTCCTTGCGTGGTGCTTCTTCACTGCGTACCGGCGAAGCAATGGAACCTTACTATGTCATCGACGGTGTGCCGGGTGTAAGCATCTCGCTGGTATCTCCCGAAGACATTGAGAGCATTGACGTATTGCGCGACGCTTCCGCAACTGCTATTTACGGTTCGAAGGCTGCCAACGGTGTTATCATCATCACTACCAAGAAAGGCAATCAGGATGGTCGTACCAACGTAAGCTATAGTGGCTATGTTGCATGGGACAACACGATGAAGACCTTGGACATGATGAGTGCCAACGAACTGCTGGCTTTTGCTGATAAAGCTGGTTATGATCTTTCTCCTTATTATGATGTGAACAATCCTGCCAATACCAACTGGCAGGACGAAGTGCTCCGCACCGGTTTCAGCCACAACCACAATGTATCTATCAACGGTGGCAACAAGAAGACTTCTTACAGTGCTTCTATCAACTACCTGGAGCGTGAAGGTGTTGTGACAGGTACTGATATGGACCGTTTGACAGCCCGTTCGTTCGTACAGACCAAGGCGTTGAACGACCGTTTGGATATTTCGTTAAGCTTGAATGCCAGTGTTCGTAACAGTTCTACTGGTCCTACAGGTGGAACTGGTCAGAGTGTATTGGATGCCATGTACTACTACACTCCGTTGGTACCTGTTAAGAATGCTGACGGCAGCTGGTACAGCAATCTGCAAATCTCTCAGAACTACAATCCGGTAGCCATGGCTAACGAAGACCGCTACGATACGAAAGAAAAACTGTTGCAAGGTGTGGCTAAAGCTACTTTGCACATCATCGATGGTCTGGATTGGAACCTGAACCTGTCTTATCAGAACCAACAGTACATCTATAGCAACTACAATTCTACGCAGAGCCAGATACTCGGTGCCAAGCATGGCCAGGCTGACCGCAGCACTTTGGAGAACATCCGTAAGCAGATGGAAACTTACATCAACTGGGATCACACTTTTGCTGATGCGCATAAGGTAGGTGTCATGCTGGGTTATTCTTGGGAACAGGCTGACAACAACGACGGCTTCGGACTGAGAGTCTACAATTTCTATAATGACAATCTGGGCTACCACAACATGGGTATGGCCAACAATATGGATATCAATGATGTTATCAGCAACAACCTTTCTACTTTGCGTATGATTTCATTCTACGGACGTGTCAACTACAGCTTCAACAGCAAGTACCTGTTGCAGGCAACCGTTCGTCGCGATGGTTCTTCTGCTTTCGGTGCCAACAACCGTTGGGCTACCTTCCCCTCTGTATCTGCCGCATGGCGTATCACGGAAGAAGAATTCATGAAAAACCAGCATATCTTCGATGACTTGAAACTGCGTGTTGGCTATGGTGTCAGCGGTAACTCTCTGGGATTCGATGCCTTCTATTCTCGTCAGGTGTATGGTTCTACCGGTTGGTTTACTTATGTAGATGCCAACGGTACTGAATCGCAATATCGTGTATTGGGTGCTACCCGTAACTCTAACCCCGACTTGAAGTGGGAGAGCACTGCCATGTTCAACATCGGTTTGGACTTCGGTTTCCTGAATAACCGTTTGACCGGTACTATCGAATATTACGACAAGCGTACCAGCGACCTGATTTATGATTATGCTGTTTCTACCAACCGCTATCCGTTTGGAACAATGACTGCCAACGTGGGTGATATCAGCAACAAGGGTATTGAACTTACGATTAATGCCATTCCGGTTCAGACGCGCGACTTTACTTGGAGCACCAGCATCAACTTGTCTCACAACAAGAACGTGGTAGAAAAACTGTCTAATGAAACTTATTCAGTAGATTACATTGATCAGGCTAATCCTGATGTAGGTGGTTATACAAGCGAAGATGTTCAACGTATTATGGAAGGCTGTCCTATCGGTCAGTTCTATCTTTGGGAATGGGCTGGATATGACGAAAACGGCAATTCAGTATTCAATGACTATGATGAAAACGGCAATCTGGTTGGAACAACCGATACTCCGGGCGATGGCGACCGTCGTAAAGCCGGTTCTGCTCAGCCGAAGCTGACTTATGGATGGAATAACGACCTGACATACAAGAACTGGACATTGAACCTGTTCTTCCAGGGCGTAGCTGGTAACAAGATATACAATGCTACTCGCAACTACTACAACAACGTAGGTTTGGTAGCCAATGGTAAGAATGTGTTGAGTGAAGTGGCTTCAGAGCAGAACGTACGTGACTCTCGTTCTCATGCTCCTTCTGACCGCTACTTGGAAAATGGTTCTTACTTCCGTCTGGCATCGCTGACATTGGGTTATAACTTTGGTAAGCTGGGCAATTGGGTGAACAACCTGCGCCTCTATGCTACTTGCAACAACGTATTCACCATTACCGGTTACAAAGGCGTTGACCCCGAAATCTATTTGGGCGGTCTGACTCCGGGTGTTGACTGGCGTAATACAACTTATCCGCGTACCCGTACGTTCATGGTGGGTGTCAATGTAAACTTCTAACCACTTAACAATGGAGATAAAAATATGAAAACAAGATATTTTCTTTCAAGTGCCTTGCTGGCACTTACAACCGTCGGTTGTACCGATTTGGATGTAGAGATAAAATCTCAATATACCGAATATCCTAATTCGGAGATTGCATTGGAGGCTAAGACAAACAATGCATACTATGCTTTTAGAGGTGCCTTGGGTCGTCGCTATGATGAAGGTGTATCCTGCAATTCGGATGAATATACGGCTGTCAGCTTCGATACAGACTACCTGAATGGTCGTGATATGGCCAACTTCTCGTTGCACATGATTGACCCGAGTGCTTCTAAGAATCAATTGAACGTTTACAACGATATTCAAGCAGGTATCACTAACTGTAACTCGATTATAGTTGAATTGGGTGGTGAAGATGTCGATGCTGTTGCTCCGGTAAGAGCTGCGCGTGCTTTCTATACTTTCTTGCTGATGGAACATTGGGGTGATACGCCTATCATCGACCATAAATTGGAAGATAGCGAACGCATTGACCGTTCACCGCGTGCCGACGTTGCCCGCTGGATTGAATCGGAATTGTTGGCTGTTCGCGATAAGTGCTATGAAAATGTAGATGCTTCAACCTATGGCAAACCTACTCGCTGGATGGTAGATGCTTTGCTGGCCAAGTTGTATATCAACTGGAATGTATATACGAAGGATGTGACCAGTGCTGACTGGGATCCCAATGCAGCCAATGAAAAACTGAATGACTGTATCGCTGCTTGCGACCGTGTTATTGAGTCCGGCCACTTTGATTTGTTAGATGATTACAAGACGAAGTTCATGTATACCAATGGCTGGCAGATTAAAGATTTCATTTATGCAATGCCTTTTGATGCTGTTACTGCACAGGGTCTTAATTACGCCCGTTTCCGTACATGGCGTCGTGGTCAGAACAGCAATGGTTTCTACAGCATTGAGATGACTAAATCTGTGGGTGGTAATATGACTCTGACACCTGAGTTTGTAGAGTTGTTCTGCTTGCCGGGCGACCGTCGTAATGATGTGATTGCCGGTAGCACAGGCGAAAACATTGGGATGGCTACATTCGATGTTTATCAGTATGACAATGCAACCGGTATGCCGACTACAGTCCGTAATACCTATGGTGGTGAAAACGTGACTTTCACAAAGTCTATCACACTGAAGAGCGATCCTACAGCCAATCCTCCTGTGGTACCTGATGCAGACTTGAACTGTGGTGCTGATTTGACAGGCTGGACACAAGGTTATCGTTCTATCAAGTTCTTCCCCGATGTTAATGACTATAACGTATATGAACGTAACCAGGATAACGATGTGCCTATCTTCCGTTTTGCAGACGTTATCCTGATGAAGTGCGAGGCCATCACCCGTGGTGGTACAGCTACCTTGGGCGACACTCCGATGAGCTTGTTCAATCAGATTCGTGCGTATGTCAACGCTCCGTTGCTGGATCATGACCCGAGTCTGCAGGAAATCTTGGATGAACGTGGCCGTGAGTTCCTCGATGAGCACTGGCGTCGTAACGACTTGATTCGCTTCGGTGACTTCGAGCGTGACTGGGGCTTCAAGTATGACTTTAACCCGGATGCTGCCAATCCGCAATATCGTTTGTGGCCGTTGAGTATTGATGTTTTGAACAATAATACCAACTGGGAACAGAACCCTGGATACTAATCACTCGTTATACATTTTTAAGGTAAAAAATAGGCGATTGTTTTATTTAGAGTTTTAAAAATGGAAGCCTTGGGTTGCATCCGTAGTGTTAAGCTGCGGATGCTAACACAAGGCTTTTTTTATGATGGCATTATTCATTCTGCTTTTCCTTATTTCTATCAACGTCGTTTCGTGAATGAAGCAGGTGGAAGAGAATCAGTATCAACCCGGATGTTTTTCGGATTCTGTTGTCAGGAAGAAGCTGATTTATGATTAAATTTGCAGACAACGAATGAAAAAGAAAACGCATTCGGACAGGAAAATATCTGAATGGAGACAAGAACTTACGTAAATAAATGGCATAGTTATGAATATTCAACGATTGTTTTGCAGTATGGCATTGGCGTTGTTGTTGGCGCATGTCGCTACTGCTTCATCAAATGTTCAGTCGGTAGAGCGGAAGACTTCTCTGACCGATTACGTTGACCCGCGTATCGGTTCCGAGGGACTGGGACGCGTGTTTATCGGTCCGTCGTGCCCCTTTGGCATGGTGAAGCCCTCGCCCGACTGTACGCCTTCTCCCAACAGTGGCTGGTTGCCGATGCCCGAACGGGTAGACGGTTTTGCCCAGGTGCACGTCAGCGGCACAGGGGGCGGACCGAAGTATGGCAATGTGCTGGTGACTCCTTTCTGTGGAGCATTGGACCGCACGCAACATCTTGATTACCGCGAGTACGAAAATATACGTTTGGGCTACTATGACACCCGTTTCAAGCAGAGCGGCATCCGTACGGAGATAACTACCGCCGAGCGAGCCTCGTTCTACCGCTTTACTTATCCCGAGGCTGCGGACAAGGCACTGGCCATCGATGCCGGTTTCTTCTTGGGCGAAAGTCCGGTACCCGATGCGCGCGAGGCTCAGCAGTTTGTTGGCTCGGAGATACAGATACTTTCCGACCGTGAAGTGTGCGGATATACCCGCATTCGTGGCGGATGGAATAACGGGCGTGCCTATACGGTTTACTTTTATGCCGAAACCGACCGCCCCTTCAGCGAATGGGCTACGTGGAAAGGCGACAGCATCACTGCCGACCGCACGCAGTACGATTCGCATCAGAAGACGGGGGCTTTGCTTCGTTTCGAAGGCGATGCCACTACGCTGCAGTTGAAGGTGGGCATCTCTTTCCTGAGTTGTCTGCGTGCCCAGGCCAACGCACACAGCGAGATTCCCCACTGGTCGTTCGACGAGGTGCACCGTCAGCTCTTAGACAAGTGGGAAGCACTGTTCTCGAAAATCGAGATCGACGAGAAAGCTCCCGAAGCACACAAGCGGATGTTCTATACCGGATTGTATCATACGATGCTGATGCCTGTGGATCGTACGGGCGAGAACCCGCTCTGGAGTGACCCCGAACCTTATTACGATGACTTTTATGCCATTTGGGATACGTACCGCACGTCGTCGCCCCTGATTACACTGATCGATCCGAAGCGTGAAGCCGACATCGTCCGTTCGCTGGTGAACATCTACAAGCGCGACGGCTACATGCCCGATGCCCGGAGCGGTAACTGCAACGGACGTACACAAGGCGGGTCGAATGCCGAAATCGTCATAGCCGATGCGTTTGTGAAAGGACTGGAGGGCATCGATTACGAACTGGCTCTGCAAGCCATGCTGAAAGACGCTACCGTAGACCCGGGTGCCAACCACGAGGCCGAAGGACGTGGCGGTTTGCGCGAGTATCTGGAACTGGGGTATGTTCCCTGGGGCATCGACCGTGCCGGAAACCGTACGGTGGAATACAGCTATTGCGACTATGCCATTGCCCTCGTGGCCAAGGGACTGGGAAAGGAGGAACTGTACCAGCACTACCTGAAGCAGAGCGGCAACTGGAAGAACCTGTGGCGTGACGATTACGAACACAGCGGGGCACGGGGCTTCATCATGCCGCGCGATGCCGATGGCCAATGGCTGGACAGTCTGCCCTACGGACACAGCCGCGTGATGCAACCCAAGTATGTCTACACGCCTATGACGTTTGAAGGACCGTGGTATACGCCCTGGTGGAGCATGTTCTTCTACGAGGCTTCTTCGTGGGAATATTCACTGAGCATTCCGCACGACGTACCGGGACTGATTGAGAAGTGTGGTGGTCCACAGGCTTTCGAGCAACGGCTGGACACTTTCTTTATCCGCAATTATTATAATGTGAACAACGAACCGTCGTTCCTTACTCCCTGCCTGTATCACTGGCTGGGCAAGCCTTGGCGCAGTAGCGACCGCATCCATACGATTCTGGCAGAAAGCTATAACGACGGTCCTGTAGGTCTGCCGGGCAACGACGATTCGGGAGCCATGTCCTCGTGGCTGGCTTTCCACATGATGGGGCTTTATCCCAACGCCGGTCAGGACTATTACCTGATAAACACACCGCTGCTTCGCACCACTACGCTGCATCTGGCAAACGGACGCGACTTCCGGATTGTGGCCGACGGCCTTTCGGAAAAGAACCGTTATGTACAGAGTGCTACCCTGAACGGAGAAGATTATCCCTGGTCGGCATTGCGCCACAAGGATCTGATGGCTGGCGGTACGCTGGTGCTGAAGATGGGAAAGAAGCCTTCGGAGTGGGGCAGGGAGATGTTTAAACCGAATCATTAATTCAAGTTCAGGCATATCCTTTTATGCAGGACTTAGATACATAAGAAACATGAAAACCAGATATTTGATTACTTTGCTCCTGTTGCTGGCTATGGGCACAGGAGCAGCGGCACAGAATGCCGTACCGGATACGCTGCTGTTTGTCTTCAAACTGCATGGGCAGACACGCAAATACCAGATGTATTTTACCCAACGGAATGATTCCGTTGTGCTGGATTGGCGCATCTTGCGCAACCTTCGCTGGCAGAAGGGAACGTATACGATGACTCCGGCTTCGCTGGCAGGAGGTAATGTCCTCAGTTCGCTGATGCCCGAAGACGGCCGAAGAGTGGTGTTGCCGGGTAACGAAACAGCCTATCTGATTTCGGACAAGGCCTACCGTGAGCTGAAAGAAACGCGCCGTTTGGCTTATAACTGCACCGAATACGAACTGCTGGATGCGGACGAGCAGGCATGTGGCTATGCCCTGCTGCACGTACGCGACCAAAAGGAAGGTGCGGAAGTGTGGATTCTGGACAATCCGGATTGGCCCCTAGTGTGGCGGATGCGAAACAATCCGTTGGAGATAAACTGGGAAGTACAGCTGTTGAAGTAGAGATTTCCTGAGTGGAAAAAAGAAAAGAGGATGCATTCAGATGCATCCTCTTTTTCTTTATACTAACAAGTGTGTAGTACAGAATTATTTCTTGTGGTTACCGTAACGGCTCATGAACTTATCTACACGACCGGCAGTGTCAACCAACTTGGACTTACCAGTATAGAACGGGTGAGAAGAACTGGAGATTTCCAGCTTTACCAACGGATAAGTTTCGCCTTCGAATTCGATAGTCTCTTTCGTGTTTATAGTAGAACGAGACAGGAACATGTCGCCATTTGACATATCTTTGAATACTACCGGACGGTAATTTTCAGGATGAATACCTTTTTTCATTTCGCTATTTGCTTTTTTAATTATTATTCGGTTACTATCTTGGTAATAAATAGTGTAATGGTCTATCTTTACTTTTCAGGCTGCAAAGATAGTGCTATTTATTGAAACAGAAAAAAAAGTTCGGCTAAAAAATAGGTTTATCTCGTTTTATTTCTTTTTTTTGCACCTGAAACAGGAGTTGAAGGCTGTTTGACCGGACTGCGTGTCCGTGCCTGAAGGAAGCAATTTCTTCGTTTGATACACCCGCCTTGGGCTGGTAGCACTGCTCCTGAATTTCACTAACTTAAGTTGTTTTATTAATATGAAAAGACTGTTCTTTCTATGGATGTTCACTTTCTGTCTGGTTGTGGCGGAAGCGCAGAACACGAAGCGCGATTTGTACAGCGTAGCGTTTTATAATCTTGAGAATCTGTTTGATACCATTCATGATGAAGGTAAGAACGATTACGATTTCTTGCCCGACGGCAGTTATAAGTGGAATTCGAAGAAGTACGAGGCTAAACTGGAGAACATGGCCAAGGTGCTGTCGTCGCTGTCGCGCGACGTGGTCGAAGAGGGACCGGCCTTTATCGGAGTGGCCGAAGTAGAAAACAGCCGGGTGCTGACCGACCTGCTGAAACAGCCTTCCATGTCTCACTATAAGTTTATCCATTACGAAGGTCCCGACAAACGGGGCATCGACTGTGCGTTGCTTTACGATCCGCAACAGTTCGAGGTGAATACGTCGAAGCTGGTACTGTCCGAACCTTATCAGGGCGACACGGTGCATCTGACACGCGGCTTCCTGATTGTGGAGGGCAGATTGGCCGGTGAGCGGGTGTGTGTCATTGTCAATCACTGGCCTTCGCGTGGAGCAAAGTCGCCGGTGCGGGTACACGCAGCACGCCAGGTGCGGGCGTTGGCCGACTCCTTGCAGCATGAATACCGGAAGCTGAAGCTGATTGTGATGGGCGACATGAACGACGACCCGATGGATGAAAGCATGCAGACGCTGGGCGCACGTAAATATAAGAAAGAGGTGAAGAAGGATGAATTCTATAATCCCTGGTGGGAGACGCTGGAGGACAAGGGAGTGGGAACACTGCTCTACCGTGGTAAATGGAATCTGTTCGACCAGATTGTCCTGTCGAAACCGCTTCTGAAGAAGCGTCGCGGACTGCGTTTCGACCACAGCGAAGTGTTCCTGCGCGATTACCTGATACAGCAGGACGGCAAGTACAAAGGTTCGCCTTTGCGTACGCACGGCGGGCGCACGTGGCTGAACGGCTACAGCGACCATCTGCCTACTATTATTTATTTAAGAAAATGACAGAAAGTACTGTTGCGGCAATCGGCTGTTGACGGGGGCAAACTTTGCAACATGGACTTTACAATCTTTTGTTAAAACTCTTCAAACACTTGAAAAATATTTGTTTTTCTTTTGTTCGGAGAGTTTTTTTATTGGGGCAGGTGTCCGCTTTTTGAATGAGAATGTTTACTTTTGCACAGAATTTTGATTCACTAACAATAAACTTTTAAACAAAATGGTTAATTACAAAGAATTAGGCCTTGTGAACACAAGAGATATGTTTGCTCGTGCCATTAAAGGTGGATATGCCATCCCGGCTTTCAACTTCAACAATATGGAGCAATTGCAGGCCATCGTAAAGGCTGCCGTTGAAACTAAATCTCCGGTTATCCTGCAGGTTTCCAAAGGCGCACGTAACTATGCCAATGCTACATTGCTGCGCTACATGGCTGAAGGTGCTGTAGAATATGCTAAGGAACTGGGTTGCGCTCATCCTGAAATTGTGCTCCACCTGGACCACGGTGACAGCTTCGAACTTTGCAAGTCTTGCATCGACATGGGCTTCTCTTCTGTAATGATCGACGGTTCTCACCTGCCTTACGAAGAGAACGTAGCTTTGACGAAGAAGGTTGTTGACTACGCTCATCAGTTTGATGTA
>ERZ791620.1136-NODE-1136-length-11150-cov-2.244344_pt1 | contig 11150 bp, 6 predicted proteins | sample MGYA00509962_ERZ791620 | MGnify/ENA primary metagenome ERZ791620 (study PRJEB30046, sample SAMN00715162) | human gut metagenome | study: EMG produced TPA metagenomics assembly of the A metagenome-wide association study of gut microbiota in type 2...
CCCCGGATGCTGAAACAAACAATAAAAGGGAAACAGTAGCAGATTATAGATAATCTGCTACTGAACTAAGTTTTATTCCGTTAGAGCCCTTTATTAAGATGGTATAATCTTTAGGCTTATCGGTCTGTAATGCCTGTATAAGTTCCTGGGCATTGGAGTATGTCTGGTATGAATGTTCGGCTGCAGCAAACAGGTTTCCAACAAATATGACTTTCTCAAACTCGCATGCTTTAATGAAGTCTACTATCTTTTGGTGCTCAGCTGCACTTTCAGCTCCCAGTTCGCGCATATCTCCTAATATTAGCATCTTATGCGCAACTGTCATTTTATTAAAGTTCTCCAGTGCTGCCATCATACTTGTAGGATTGGCATTATAAGCATCGATAATCAGTGTGTTCTCGGCTGTTTTTTTCAGCTGCGAACGATTGTTTTGCGGAGCATATTCAGTGAGTGCTTTATTTATTTTTTGGGGTTCAACTTTAAAGAAGCGTCCGATAGTAATAGCAGCCAAAGCATTAGGAAAATTATATTCTCCTATTAACTGGGTTTCTACTTCGTAATTTTCACCGTTCTTTCCTGCTTTCCATTCAAAGGTAAGGTAAGGCGAGTTCCCAGTCACATGACCATTGACATAGAGTGATTCATCATTTCCGTAAGGTATTTGATTCAGTCCGGAAGCAATATTCATAAGATATGGATTGTCGTGGTGAATGAAGATAATTGCACCTTCTTTCTTACGCAGAAAATCATACAGTTCTCCTTTGGTTTTTATAACTCCTTCAAATGAGCCGAAACCCTCGAGGTGTGCTTTACCCACGTTAGTAATAATGCCGTAATCCGGCTCGGCTATCTCTGCTAAGAATTTAATTTCTCCCGGATGATTGGCTCCCATTTCGATGACTGCAAGGTCATGTTCTGCTTTCAGGCGAAGAAGGGTAACAGGTACTCCAATGTGGTTGTTTAAATTACCTTGCGTATAAAGAATATTATAGGATTGTGACAGTACGGCTGAGATCAATTCTTTGGTGGTTGTTTTCCCGTTAGTTCCGGTAATACCAATGATCCGGGTACCTAATTGCCTACGATGGTAGTTGGCCAGTTGTTGTAAAGTTTCGATGCAACTGTCTACAAGGATGTAGCGTTTGTCACCTTTCACTGCATGAGCTGCTTCGTCAACAATTGCGTATGCGCACCCGTCGTTAATAGCTTGTGTGGCGAAAGCATTCCCATTGAATGAATCACCTTTGAGGGCAATGAACATAGAGCCTTTAGGGCAATTGCGGCTATCGGTAGTTACTGTATTACATTCCAGAAATATCTGGTAGAGAGCAGAGAGTTCCATATTCTTTCTATAGTTATAAAGACAGCAGCAAAGATAGAGTATAATCTTGAATCGTGTGAAAAGAATAGCCGGAAATCTCTTCCTTTTCTTTTTATTTGATAAGATTCTTTCTTAATGAGCACTAAGAGAATGCCGTATCCGGTACAATTTCTTGTGATAATAGGCGGTTACTTGCTTTTTTTCTCTACATTTGCAATAATCTAACCGAAAAACGAGATTAATGAACTCATTAGCGCATAGATATTTAAATGTCAACGGGCAGTTGCTCGATCTCTCTGTCCCACAAGTGATGGGTATTCTGAATGTTACTCCTGATTCTTTTTATGCCGGAAGCCGGACGCACACTGAGGCAGATATTGCCGGACGTGCACAACAAATATTGGCCGAAGGTGCTTCCATAATTGATATTGGTGCTTACTCTTCCCGCCCTAATGCGGAAAACATCTCTGCCGAAGAAGAGATGCGTCGTTTACGGGTAGGATTGGAAATTGTGGCTCGTAATCATCCGGACGCTGTTATTTCTGTAGATACGTTCCGGGCTGATGTGGCGGAAGAATGTGTGAAAGAATATGGAGTGGCTATTATTAATGACATAGCTGCCGGTGAAATGGATCACCGGATGTTTCAGACAGTAGCCGACTTGGGAGTACCTTATATAATGATGCACATGCAGGGAACTCCCCAAAATATGCAGAAAGAACCGTCTTATGATCATCTGATAAAAGATGTTTTCCTGTATTTCGCCCGTAAAGTGCAGCAACTTCGCGACTTGGGAGTGAAAGATATCATTCTCGATCCGGGATTCGGATTCGGAAAAACACTGGAACATAATTATGAACTATTGGCACATCTGGAAGAGTTTCATATCTTCGAACTTCCTGTTTTAGTGGGAGTTTCACGGAAATCAATGATTTATAAATTGTTGGGAGGAACCCCGCAAGATTCATTGAACGGGACAACCGTATTGGACACTGTTGCGTTAATGAAAGGAGCGCATATCCTGCGGGTGCATGATGTGCGTGAAGCGGTGGAAGCTGTCCGGATCACAGAGAAATTAAAAATAGAGAGTGGATATGACAAATAAGAGGAGGGTGCATGTTTTTTGAGTTTGGCATAAAAGATTTTATCGATATTCTGCTGGTAGCTTTTGTTTTGTACTATACCTACAAATTGATGAAAGCTTCCGGTTCTATCAAGGTGTTCACCGGAATTCTGGTTTTTATCCTGATCTGGCTGGTGGTGACGCAAGTGCTGGAAATGAAATTGTTGGGCTCTATTTTCGACACATTGATGAATGTGGGTGTGATCGCGTTGATTGTTCTTTTTCAGGATGAGATACGCCGTTTTCTCTTGACTTTGGGATCTCACCGACATGTCAGCGCACTGGCCCGTCTCTTTAACGGTTCGAAAAAAGAGTCGTTGAAGCATGACGATATCATGCCGGTGGTAATGGCTTGTTTGAATATGGGGAAGCAAAAAGTCGGTGCATTGATTGTCATTGAGCATAACGTTCCTTTAGACGAAGTCGTCCGTACGGGCGAGCTGATTGATGCGGCGATCAACCAACGTTTAATCGAAAATATATTCTTCAAGAATAGTCCGTTGCACGATGGCGCAATGGTAATCAGCAAAAAACGTATCAAGGCGGCAGGATGTATTCTTCCTGTATCCCATGATTTGAATATACCGAAAGAACTGGGCTTGCGACATCGCGCAGCAATGGGAATCTCTCAACAGTCGGATGCTCATGCTATTATTGTTTCGGAAGAAACAGGCGGTATCTCCGTAGCCTATCGCGGGCAATTTTATCTTCGTCTGAACGCGGAAGAATTGGAAAGTCTGCTGACAAAAGAAAACTGATTTTATAGTGATAAGCCAATGGTCAAATAATGAGGGTTGTTTTATGACTATCATTATTTGACCATTGGTGTTTTATTTATTATCTTTAGGGCAATAACAATAGATATGGATAATCCTTTTGTGACTTAATGGTTATGTTTCTGCCAGGTATTTCTGCGATCGGGAATAAATGAAATAAAGCAAAATAGCGCCAATTGGCGCTATTTTGCTTTATTTCTAACCCTTTTTGAATGATAATTATGCCCTCCTTTTTAGGTGAATCGCCTACCTTTGCCGTATACTATTAAAATTCTATTTTTGAATAAACCATGAAAAACAAAATTATTGCTTTACTGGTACTTTTTACAGTTATTCTCTTTAGTAGTGCACAGGCGCAAACCACTGCCCACAAATTTGAGGCGGGCAAGAACACATTCCTGCTTGATGGAAAACCATTTGTAGTGAAGGCGGCTGAATTGCATTACACCCGTATCCCACAGGCTTACTGGAGTCATCGCATAGAGATGTGCAAAGCATTGGGAATGAATACGATTTGCATTTATATTTTCTGGAATATCCACGAACAGGAAGAAGGAAAGTTCGACTTCTCCGGGCAGAATGATATTGCCGCTTTCTGTAAACTTGCGCAGCAACATGGAATGTACGTCATTGTCCGTCCCGGTCCGTATGTGTGTGCGGAATGGGAAATGGGCGGCCTGCCCTGGTGGTTGCTGAAGAAGAAAGATGTGGCACTGCGCACGCTCGATCCTTATTATATGGAACGGGTAGGCATCTTCATGAAAGAAGTCGGTAAGCAATTGGCTCCGTTGCAAGTGAATAAAGGAGGAAATATTATCATGGTTCAGGTGGAGAACGAGTATGGCTCTTACGGAACCGATAAACCATACGTTTCTGCCGTGCGTGATTTGGTACGTGAATCCGGTTTTACCGATGTGCCTCTGTTTCAATGTGACTGGAGCAGTAACTTTACCAATAATGCACTCGACGATTTGATTTGGACTGTGAATTTCGGAACTGGAGCTAATATCGACCAGCAGTTTAAGAAACTGAAAGAACTTCGTCCCGAAACTCCATTGATGTGTAGTGAGTTCTGGAGCGGATGGTTCGACCATTGGGGACGGAAACACGAAACACGTCCTGCAAAAGATATGGTACAGGGCATCAAGGATATGCTCGACCGGAATATTTCTTTCAGTCTCTATATGACTCACGGAGGAACGACTTTCGGTCATTGGGGAGGTGCAAACAACCCTGCTTATTCCGCTATGTGCAGTTCGTATGATTATGACGCTCCGATCAGTGAAGCCGGATGGACGACCGAAAAGTTTTTCTTGCTTCGCAATTTATTGAAAAACTATCTTCCGGCCAGTGAATCATTGCCTGAAATCCCCGCCGCTTTGCCTGTTCTTGAGATTCCCGAAATTCATTTTAATAAAGTGGCTCCGCTATTCTCGAATTTGCCGGAAGCCAAACAAACAGTGGATATTCAACCGATGGAACAATTCAATCAGGGATGGGGAACTATTCTGTATCGGACCACATTGCCTGAAGCAACCCCCGCAGGAACCGTTTTGAAGATTACGGAAGTGCACGACTGGGCGCAAATCTATGCCGACGGCAAACTTCTGGCGCGTTTGGACCGTCGTAAAGGAGAATTTACTACGACTTTGCCGGCTTTGAAGAAAGGTACGCAACTGGATATTCTGGTGGAAGCAATGGGACGTGTCAACTTTGACAAATCCATTCACGACCGCAAAGGTATTACAGAAAAGGTGGAACTAGTTTCGGGTAATCAGGTTAAGGAATTGAAAAACTGGACTGTGTACAACTTTCCAGTAGATTATTCTTTTATTAAAGACAAGAAATATAACGATACAAAAATACTACCGGCTATGCCTGCTTACTACAAGAGCACTTTTAAACTGGATAAAGTAGGAGATACATTTCTGGATATGAGCACATGGGGTAAAGGTATGGTTTGGGTGAACGGTCATGCAATGGGACGTTTTTGGGAAATCGGTCCACAACAGACCCTCTTTATGCCGGGTTGCTGGCTGAAAGAAGGAGAGAATGAAATTCTTGTGTTGGATCTGAAAGGTCCTGCCAAAGCCTCTATCAAAGGCTTGAAGAAACCTATTCTTGATATGCTTCGTGAAAAAGCTCCCGAAACACACCGCAAGGATGGAGAAAAACTGAAACTGGCAGGTGAGAAAGTAACACACGAAGGTGCTTTCACTCCGGGCAACGGCTGGCAGGAAGTACGATTTGCTGCTCCGGCGAAAGGACGTTATTTCTGTTTGGAAGCGCTTTCTCCGCAAGCAAATGATAACATCGCAGCAGTGGCAGAGTTCGATGTCCTGGGAGCTGATGGCAAACCGGTATCTCGTGAGCATTGGAAGATTCGTTATGCCGATAGTGAAGAAACACGCAGCGGCAACCGTACAGCCGATAAAATATTCGATTTGCAGGAATCTACTTTCTGGATGACTGTGGATAATGTCCCTTATCCTCATCAATTGGTGATTGACTTGAGTAAAGTGGAAACAGTGACTGGCTTCCGCTATCTGCCCCGTGCCGAGAAAGAATATCCGGGTATGATTAAAGAATATCGGGTGTATGTGAAATCTGCCGACTTTAATTACTAAACTATTGATGTACAAGTATTGAAATGATAATAGATATAAAGAAAAATATAATCCTTTTCGCACTCCTCTTCGTAGGAGTGTTGACTGGATATTGCCAACAATCTGCCTACCTGTTTGTTTATTTCACCGGCAATCGCATGAGTGAAGAAGCCGTCAGGATGGCTGTTAGTCTCGATGGATATAATTATAAAGCCTTGAATGGAAATCAACCGGTACTTGATTCCCGTGTGATTAGTTCAACAGGCGGAGTGCGCGATCCTCATATTTTACGTTGTGAAGACGGGAAGACGTTTTATATGGTAGTTACAGATATGGTATCTGCTAATGGATGGAGTTCTAATCGCGCCATGGTATTGCTGAAATCGAAAGACCTTGTACACTGGACTTCCAATATCGTGAATATCCAGAAGAAATATCCCGATCAGGAAAACCTGAAACGTGTGTGGGCGCCACAAACGATTTATGACAAGGAAGCCGGAAAATACATGATCTATTGGTCCATGCAACATGGCAATGGTCCGGACATCATTTATTATGCTTATGCTAACAAGGATTTCACCGATATAGAAGGAGAACCGAAACCGCTGTTTCTTCCGAAAAACGAAAAGTCATGTATTGACGGAGACATCATTTATAAAGACGGGCTTTATCACCTATTCTATAAAACGGAAGGGAATGGAAATGGCATTAAGAAGGCTACTACTTCCTCTCTGACCTCCGGGCAGTGGACGGAATCAGATGACTATAAGCAGCAGACGAAGGATGCAGTAGAGGGTGCGGGCATCTTTCCATTGATTGGCTCGGATAAGTATATCTTGATGTATGATGTGTATATGAAAGGCAAATACCAGTTTACGGAAAGTGCTGATCTGGAACACTTCAAAGTGATTGACCATGCTATCAGTATGGATTTCCATCCACGCCACGGCACTGTTATTCCGATTACTCAAAAAGAATTGCAACGCCTTTTCAAGGCGTATGGTAAACCGGAAGGTTTCTGATCTAAAGGAGGAAGATCAAAACCCATCTAAATTAGAAATCATCCTCGCCACAGCTTCTTGTCGCGAAGATGATTTCGTTGAAAGGAAATTTGGGCACCTCTCATCTACAAATTCAATGAATTTTAAGCGGGTAGTCTTTATTTCCAGATAAATACATTCATCCTTTCGTCTTTTTTGAGTTATTAAGATAAGGTGGATTCACTAGTGTAATCCAGGAAAATAGTATACGATATTGGAAAAAGTGTATATTTTACCCTTGTTTACTTGTTTCTTATATATTTTTAAGTGTAAAACAACCAATTATAGCTTGAAATATATCAGTTAGAATAATGAAAATCTTAACTTTGCGATTGATAATCTTAATGCAATAGATACCATGAGAAAATTATTCCTGTTTTTAGTTGTCTTGTTTTTGTCGTTTCAGCAAGTCACTTTAGCTGCAATCAAAGAAATGACGAGTACCCCCGATTCGGTTTATCTCTTTTCCTTCGCTACTTCCGGAGACGACGGACGTAGCGGGCTTCGTTTTGCCTGGAGCATGGATAAGGAAAACTGGTTTGAAGTCGGCCGGAACTACGGATATCTCCGGTGTGATTACAGCCGTTGGGGATCACAGAAGAAAATGCTCGACCCTTATTTGAAACAGTCGCCCGCTGGCGAATGGATATGTACCTGGAAATTGAATGATCGTGATGGATACGGTCAGGCCACTTCTAAAGACTTGATAAACTGGACCAGCCAGAAATATCCCCGTACTACTTCCGATTTTAACGGAACAAGAGTGAAAGCCGTAGTTGCCGGAGAGGAGCAGAAAGGAACTATCAACCGGGTAGCGTGGACTTTGGTAGATGGATTAAATAAGAATTATGGCTGGAATCAATATCGGAACTCATTGCATGGAGAACGTCCGGTACAGGATGGAGAACGTTTTGCCGGTTTGAAGCCTGTAAAAGCAACGGTCACCGTACAACCCGAACGTGCCAAGACCATCAGCGATGTCTTGTTGGGTGCTTTCTTTGAAGATATTAATTATTCGGCAGACGGAGGACTCTATGCAGAACTTATCCAAAACCGCGACTTCGAGTATGACCCTTCGGACAGGGAAGGAGATAAGAACTGGAATAGTACTCATTCGTGGACATTGAAAGGAGATAAAACCACTTTCACTATTGCTACTACCGATCCTATTCATGCCAATAATCCGCACTATGCCGTATTGAATGTAGAACGACCGGGAGCCGCGTTAGAAAATACGGGCTTTGATGGTATCGCGCTGAATGTCGGAGAGAAATATGACTTTTCCATATTCGCGAGAGTTCCGCAGGGGCAATCAAATAAATTACAGGTTCGTTTGGTAGATGGAGAAGGAAATATATGTGGAGAGACTTCTCTGACTGTATCTTCCCGCCAATGGAAAACGTATAAAACAGTGATTACTGCCAAAGCAACCGCAGATACTCGCCTCGAAATCATTCCCCAATCTGCTGGAGAATTGAATCTGGATATGATTTCCCTGTTTCCGCAGCATACATTTAAAGGACGCAAGAACGGACTCCGCAAGGATCTGGCTCAAGTGTTAGCTGACATTCATCCCCGTTTCATCCGTTTTCCCGGTGGCTGTGTGGCTCATGGTGATGGTCTGAAGAATATCTATCAATGGAAAAACACAGTCGGTCCGTTAGAAGCAAGAAAGGCGCAACGTAACCTTTGGGGATATCATCAAAGCATGGGACTGGGATATTTTGAATATTTCCAATTCTGCGAAGATATTGGCGCAGAACCGCTTCCGGTATTGGCTGCTGGTGTTCCTTGCCAGAACTCTGCCTGTCACGGTGACTTGAGAGGCGGACAGCAAGGCGGTATCCCAATGAGCGAAATGGGGGCTTATATTCAGGATATTCTTGATTTGATAGAATGGGCAAACGGCGACGCTAAGAAGACAAAGTGGGGAAAGGTACGTGCCGAAGCAGGCCATCCGAAACCTTTCAACCTGAAATACATTGGCATCGGAAATGAAGATCTCATCACCGATATCTTCGAAGAACGTTTTACAATGATATTTAATGCCATCAAAGAAAAATATCCTGAAATGGTCGTTGTAGGTACGGTAGGACCGTTCAATGAAGGTACAGACTACGTAGAAGGATGGAAACTGGCCGACAAACTGGGTGTGCCGATGGTGGACGAACATTATTATCAGACTCCGGGATGGTTCCTGAACAATCAGGATTTCTACGATAAATACGACCGTTCGAAAAAGACAAAAGTATACCTGGGCGAATATGCGACTCATATCCCGGGACGAAAAGCGAATATCGAAACTGCACTGACGGAAGCTCTTTATCTTGCTGCCTTGGAACGTAATGGAGACGTTGTACACATGACTTCCTATGCTCCTCTTCTCGCCAAAGAAGGACATACCCAATGGAATCCGGATTTGATTTACTTCAATAACCGGGAAGTGAAACCGACCACCGGATATTATGTGCAGAAACTCTACGGACAGAATGCCGGAAACGAATATCTGCCGGCGAAGATCACTTTGGATAATAAAGACGATAAAGTGCAGAAACGTTTTGCTTCTTCCATTGTCCGTGATTCGGCAAGTGGAGATGTAATAGTGAAGTTGGTCAACTTACTTCCTGTAGAGGTGAATACTCATGTCGACCTTTCCGGAATCGGTGTGATACAGCCTTCTGCAAAGAGAACCGTACTGACCGGTAAACCGGCAGATACTCCGCTACCTGTTGAAGATACGGTGGAAGTGGCAGAAAAGTTTGATTGCCAATTGTCTGCCTACTCTTTTACGGTGATCCGGATAAAAAAAGGCAAATGAGAAATAACAGGAAATAAATGAAGAACATAATAACATGAATAATATGAAGAAGATAATAAGCGCTCTGCTGGCTGGTTGCTGTCTGACTTCGCTGATGGCACAAGACGTGGTCGTGAAAGGACCGGATGAAAAACTGCAATTGGTTGTCTTTACTTCCCCTGCCGAAAAGCCAAGTTATTCCATTACCTATAATGGGAAAACCATGCTGGAGAAATCACCTTTAGGTATGAACACGAATATCGGTGACTTTGCTAAAGGAATGAAACTGACAGGGCATACGGTCACCCCGATTGATACTGTCTACCATCAGGATCGTATTAAAACCTCACAAGTGCATTATCAGGCAAACGAGCTGAACTGTCATTTTGAGAATCCGAAAGGACAGAAAATAGATGTTGTCTTTCGTGTCAGCAACAATGATGTAGCTTTCCGTTATACCCTGCCGCGTCAGGATGGAAAAGGAAGTGTAACGGTGACTGCCGAAGAAACCGGTTTCCGTTTTCCGCAACAGACTACTACTTTCTTGTGTCCGCAAAGCGATGCCATGATAGGATGGAAACGCACAAAACCCAGTTATGAGGAAGAATACAAGGCAGATGCTCCGATGAGTGACCGTTCCCAGTACGGGCATGGTTACACATTCCCTTGCCTGTTCCGTATCGGTGACGATGGTTGGGTGCTGGTCAGCGAGACAGGAGTGGACAGTCGATATTGCGGCTCACGTTTAAGCGATGTGAGCGAAGGTAATCTGTATACGGTTGCTTTCCCGATGGCAGAAGAAAATAACGGCAACGGAACGGTTGCTCCGGCATTTGCCTTGCCGGGAGCTACTCCCTGGCGTACCATAACTGTTGGCGAAACCTTGAAACCGATTGTGGAAACAACCGTTATCTGGGATGTCGTACGTCCTCTTTATGAAACGACGCATGACTACCGTTTCGGACGCGGCACATGGAGCTGGATTCTCTGGCAGGATGGTAGTATTAACTATGACGATCAGGTGCGCTATATTGATTTTGCAGCTGCAATGGGGTATGAGTATGCCTTGATCGATAACTGGTGGGATACGAACATCGGCCGTGACCGCATGAAATCTTTGATAGAATACGCACGAAGCAAAGGAGTTGAACTCTTCTTATGGTATAGCTCTTCCGGCTATTGGAATGATATTGAGCAGGGGCCGGTGAATCACATGGACAATGCTATTATCCGCAAACGTGAAATGAAATGGTTGCAAAGTCTTGGAGTGAAAGGAATCAAAGTTGATTTCTTTGGTGGCGACAAGCAGGAAACGATGCGCCTGTATGAAGATATTTTGAGTGATGCTGACGACCACGGTCTGATGGTAATCTTCCACGGTTGCACCATCCCTCGCGGATGGGAACGTATGTACCCGAACTATGTAAGCAGCGAGGCTGTACTGGCCTCCGAAAATATGGTTTTCGGCCAGCACTTCTGTGATGGAG
>ERZ791620.1143-NODE-1143-length-11103-cov-2.621470_pt1 | contig 11103 bp, 8 predicted proteins | sample MGYA00509962_ERZ791620 | MGnify/ENA primary metagenome ERZ791620 (study PRJEB30046, sample SAMN00715162) | human gut metagenome | study: EMG produced TPA metagenomics assembly of the A metagenome-wide association study of gut microbiota in type 2...
GAAACAACGAAAAACATGATGTTTTTCTTTCGCTACAGCCCGATGCAAATGTTTGATGTTGTCAAGATTGGTTGACACATTTTTCTCAAGGACATCATGGACTATGCTGCTATACGCAGAGAATCATAGTATCTCTGTCGCTTGAGCATGGGAGGAAGACCACCATTGGTGGTGCAAATCCTCCGATTGTTCCAATAACTGATAAAGTATCTCCAGATTAGAGACTTCAGTTCGGACACAGTCAGGTTTTCACTGTTGTATCGGTCATACAATAATTCTGTCTTTAGACGCGCCCACATGCTTTCACAACGGGCATTGTCATGGCATCGACCACCGGCACTGTTCATACTTTGGATGATTTCATATTTTCTCAGGGTGCTGCGGTAAAGCTCACTGGTATATTGGCTACCTCGATCGGAGTGAAGCACTGCTCCTTGAATTTCAGGATATGCGATAAAAGCGTTTTCTACCGTATGCTGGCAAAGCGTTGCCTTCATCGTGGTTTCCATTGCCAGCCCCAGTACTGCTGAATCAAAACAATCGAAGATTGCCGAAACATAGAGTTTTCCATCTTTTGCTTTGATTTCGGTGATATCTGTCACGCATTTTTCAAGAGGCTTTTCTGATGTGAAATTTCTCTTAAGAAGATCATCCGATTTACGAGCCTCACGGTCTGCTTTCGTAATTCCTTTCGGATTACGCTTAGGACGATGACTGAGACCGATTTTTTCCATGACTCTATAAACGGTACGCTCACTGGGGATAGGAATGCCATCAGGTCGTTTAAGAGTTAATGCCTGGAACATACGTACACGTCCATAGGTGTCGTTGCAGACATCCTCAGCATGGATTTCAAGCATGGTATCTGCAAGCGTCTGGTATTTCCACGGACGGTCTTTTACGGACAGATATTTATAAAATCCCTGGCGGCTCACATGTAACATACGACAGTAAAAAGCCAGTTTTCCCTTGATGGTGCCATCGTCAGTCTTAATCGCAATGAATTTCATTCTTTCGGTCTTAGAGACTTCCGACGGCTCGCTGCGAAAAAAGCGCTGGCTTCTTCCAGAAACTCGTTTTCTTCTTTCAGACGACGAATTTCTTTATCCTGATCTTTCACGCGTTTTCGAAGCATGGTTAATTCCTCCGCAAGGCTCATGGCAGATTCTGGAGTATGGGCACCTTCTCCAATATCCAGTTGTCCGGTTCTTACGGCTTTAAGCCAGGTATGGATAGTCCCTTCAGGAATTCCTAATTCTTTAGCGGCTTTCGCACCACCGATTTCTTTTGCAAGCTTAACTGCCTGCACTTTGTATTCATGATCGTACTTACGTTGACTTCGTGCCATAGTTGGGCACCTCCTTATTCTCTTGATTATACTATGAAATCCTTGAGAATAGGCTGTCAACTTTATTTATACACCATCAGTTCGTAAGAATTTCCATACTCATAAAGCGGGTTTAGGAAGATAACACCCTTTAAGTCCTCAAAGATTTCATTCTCCGATTTACCGGAAAGCTCCATCATATAGTCCATATCAATCGTGGCTTTTTCTCCAAGAGATACCGCCAACGCTTCGCTTGCCGTATCAACAGAAGTAACCGGAGTATGCGGCTTGATTGTCCTCTTAGAAAACATATCAGCCTTACGCTCCAGTTCTCCGTCCTCTCCGATTATTTCCAATGCGGAAAGCAAAGAGAATGAACTGTCCTGCGAAAAAGCAGAGGTATTTGCACGGCTGTTAATGAGTCCGTACTTACCTGAAAAGGTATCATAAAGTCTGTTTAATCGCTCCTGCTCCGCTTTGATTTCGCTGTCAGGGTAATCTTCTGTCTGCAATTCAATCAGCGTTCTGACGGAATTTCTAATGGCAATCATACCCTTAATTCGGTTCTCTGCGGTTGCCGACACTTCCACCGGAGTCATGCGGGAATTTTCTCGATAGTAGATTTTATCGTCCACCACCGTATAGGAAAAGTTTCTCACTGTCGGGTCTGCCGGAATAGAATTATCTTCCTCCTCCAGTTCTTCCTCGGCTTCATATTCCGTGATTTCTCCGTGAATGTTTGCTACTGCTTCATCAAGCTGTGCTGCAAGGTCTGCATTTTCATACGGCACACAAGTTGCTTCCATACCGAAACGCCCCGATACCATTTTCATTTCTCCGAGTATCATTTCAGGGTGCTGCACAAAATAAGAGTTCATCTTAATTCCGTTCTCATCGGTATCAAGATGAACCCAATCCGGCTCAATATCTATCAGTCTGTCACGCTTTTGCAGGATAAGAATATCCGAAATGACTTCCGTTCCTGCATTACCCTTAAAGGTATTATTCGGCAATCGGATTGCTCCAAGAAGCTCTGCTCTCTGTGCAATATACTTTCGTACTGCTAAAGTTTCCTTGTCCATTGTGCCTTTGCTCGTTACAAAAGCCATCACACCGCCGGGTCTTAACTTATCAAGGGACTTGGCAAAAAAGTAATCGTGTATCAGGAACTTATGCTTGTCGTACCTTTTATCTAACACCTTAAAATCTCCAAAAGGCACATTGCCAACCACTCCATCAAAGAAGCTGTCCGGCAGATTGGTTTCTTCAAATCCTTGTGCCGCAATGGTTGTTTTCTGATAAAGCTGCTGTGCAATCCCTGCGGAAATCGTATCAAGTTCCACACCGTAAATCTTACTATCCTGCATTGAGTCAGGCAGCATACCGATGAAATTACCGATACCGCAGGACGGCTCTAACAAGTTGCCCTCCTTAAAGCCCATCTGCTCCATTGCCTTATAAATGGCTGTGATAACTTCGGGCGGCGTGTAGAACGCAGTCAATGTGCTTTCTCTTGCCGAAGCATATTCCTCCGGTGTTAATACCGAAGAAAGTTCCAGATATTCCGTTGCCCACGCTGAATTATTTTCATCAAAGGCTTCTGAAAGCCCACCCCAACCAACGTACTTTGATAAGATAATCTGTTCTTCAGGAGTGGCAAATCTGTTTTCTTCCTGACATTTTTTTAGAAGCTGTATCGCCATAATATTTCTGCGGAAGCGTTCCTTTTTACCAACTGTTTCAACCTCATTTTCTTTGAGATTAAAGGTGTGGCGTTCTGCCATAGATACATCAGGGTGCAAGTCAAAGCCTTTGACTTTTTTCTTCTGCTCCCAAGCGGGAACTACCGGCTCAGGCTCTTTATCATAACCGTTTCCTATGCGATACCCCTGATGATACATCTCATCATAGCTGTCAAAACCTGACTGCGAAGCTACTATCTCTCGATAATCTTCAATCGGCATACTGCCCATATTGGTCTGAACTTCTTCCGTTTCATTTCTTTCTTCGGCAGGTTCTTCCTTTACAATCAAATGCTCATTCATCGGATTCTCTCGCACTTTTCTGTCAAACTCTGTGCGTGAAAATTCCTTATTGAACAGTGGCATATCATAGTCATAGAGCATTACTCTCTCATCATCAACAGATAAGATTTCGTACTCAGAAGCACCGATATACACCTTATCGCCAAGATGATATTCATATTTCACATCTTGCAGCTGTTCCGCTTCTTCAGGTTCTTTTTCGGCTAGTTCCTGCTCCGGTGGTGCATTAGAGAGTATCTCACGGTTTCTTTTCGTTTCTTCGATTTTGGCTCTGCGTTCCTCTTGACTTTCAAGCCACTGAGGATAGTGTTCTTTTTCCTTTGGATTTAAGTATCTGTCCATTCGGATAAGTTCCCCGATACGTTTCTCCACCTGCGACCACGAAAGCGTGATATGTGGATTTTCTTTACCGATACCTTTCGTAATCGTAATACCTTTTCCATCGTGACTCTCATCAATTCCTGCTCCGATTATTACTGGATAAGAGCCGCCCCAACCGTACTCATTTTTTAAGAAGTCTGCGTTTTCTTTTGCTGAAAGGCTTTTTTCAAACTGCTCATAGATACGCATTTTACCCTCAGAAAATCCGCTTCCATTCGCAAGAACAGCGTCGATAATCTCCTGAGAAAAAGTAAAGGCAGAGGTTTTCTTTTCCTCTGCCCGACCGTCTAATATGAATGTCATCTGACCGTCCATTGACGGTAATGGTTTTATGCTGTCACTTAATTCTCCCAGTAATCGCATAGCTTCAAAGTGTCGGGCAATAACAGCCCAATCATAAAAACTCTGTGCGGTTCTGCTGTCGTATTTGCCCTCCCACAAATGCAGAACGTTTTCAAAGGTCTTGTACCCTACTGTCCTGCCATCCTCTAAAGTAAGCTCGGTATAATCATTATTGAAAATACTCTTTATATACTCTGTGCGGTCTTTGTTATCAGGATTACGTTCATAATAATCTTTGATTTCTTCCAGACTAGCCGACAAATGTGGTGTCGTTCTGAGAATTTCATTGATTACTTCATCACGTCCAAAGAACGGAAGGCTTTTATCCTCGTGCGTTCTGTCGTAATACTCTAAGCGAATATCACTTCCGCTTTCACGATTTCCTGTGCCGAACTGCGAAGAGAGTTCATCAGACGAACCCATTTCATCATATCCTCCGCTTTCATCTGTTCGGTCACTCCCTCTTTCTGTGCCATCTGGCTCAGGATTGTTTCCTCCATCTTGCTGGCTCTCTGTTCCACTTCCGCCAAGTGCTGTGTCAGTTCGCCCCTCGTCAGGAGATTGTAGTAAAGGACTCTGTGATGTTCCTTCAGAAACTCTCTCCTCATCTGAGCGTACCTGCCCAGCGTCACTTCCGGCTGCTGTGGAAGTTTCAGGTTCGGAAGGCTGTAATCGCCCACCATCGTGTAGGTCAGTTCGTTCATTGTCCAAACTCCTTTCGTCGTTATTTTCAACCTTATTGTATTCATTTCTGTCCTGACCGACAATTATGCGATTTTGACGGTTGAGTGCAGTAATTGTTTTAGATATTTCCGTTAATCCCATTTCTGCAATATCACTGGTAGCAAATCCAAGTGCATTGAGTGTTTCCTGCGTATTGAAGTTAGTAACATCTCTGAAATCATCAAGTTCAAAATAACCGTCCGTATCAACGCCAAGCCTTGACATCATCATATATGCCACACTATTTGTCACGACATTTTTATAAATGAAAGCCACAATATCCTCTTCCACTTCCTCAAAGGAACTGCCCTCGGTTGCATAGTAAAGGTCTTGCAGATAATCAGGGATATTATCCTCTGCCGCATTTCTTGCTGCTCCCATAATTGCTTCGGCAAGACTGCTCTTATTCTCAATCTCTCCGAAAGTGCTTTCCAATGTCTCAATCACATCTGCTTCGTATTCCTGACGCATATCCCAAATCGGGACTGTTCTTGAATATCTGCTTTCGTGAGTATCTGAAATGTCAAAGTAATGTGTCAGTCTTTGCCGTGAACGGTTTTCATCAGCAAAAACAGCAATACCTCTTGCACCTCGGTTGACCCATCTGCCAAAAATTTTGTTCCACTGCTCTATCTCAAGAACCGCTGTTGCATCGGGTCGCTGTGCATATACAAGAAGCTGTTCGTCATAGCGTAACTTATAATTTCGGCAAGCCGAAGCCAAGAATGCCTGCCAGTTCTGAGGATTTGACACAACCGTTTTGCAGGTGCGGTTGTAAAGCTCAGAAATAAGGTCATATTTTCGTGCCATTACTCTTGCACCTCCTTATCGCTGTTTTTCTCTGTTTCTGGTCTTGTTTTTTGACGGTTCGGATTGATTGATAGGTTCAACTTTGCTTCCATTAAGCTCCATTTTTTCAGCAAACTCACATATATGATAGCAGCAATTTCCGACATACAAATGGTAGTCATCAATATACTTGCATACTTTGTCTGCTGTGTGTCCATCACGAAAAGTAATTCTGATTTTCCCTCCATCGGGAATATAGAATTTCAAATTGTAATGACTGTCTATAAATCGAATTTGCTTTTCCTGCGGCTCTGCTCTATTCTCCTGTTGCTTCATTTTCCTTACCTCTCATTTTTGTTGCTTCATCAGAACCGCCGCCCAAATACGAAAAGAGTTTACCGGACTTTGTATTCTTCTGAAGCTCCATAATCACACCCATATCAGGAATCGTGATATTCGGGATTTTCAGGATTGCTTCCATATCAAGCTGCTGCAACTTTTTCTCCGTATCACAACCGGAGTCAAAGAGTTTATTCAGCACCTTGACCTTATTCTGAAAAGTTGCTTTGTCTTTCACGAAAATACCTCCTTAGCTAATGTTGATTACAATAGAAATACTGCCGCTCTGTTCTTCTTTCTGCGGATTACGTGAATACTCAGGAAAAAGGGACTGTACTCTCTGCCTTGCCCTGCGTATGGTTTCAAAACAAGGAAGTCCGTATGCTCGGTAATTAAATACAATATCCTCAAGCGGAAGATTTCCAGCAGGTATATATCCGTACCGATTGTAATAATGCAGAATGAGAAGCATATCATCATACCTCGACATCGGGCATTCCTTTAAGATTTCAAGCACTCGGCTCTCCACCGTTTTCTGTTGTTTCATAATGTTCCTCCAAAAATTAAAGGGACAGAGTTTTTTACGCTCTGCCCCGACTGGTTAATGTTCGCTTGTTACTTACTTCTTACGGTTTTTAACCTGAAGAAAGATAAAGCCGCCGACAATAACGGCGACTAATGCGATAGCGATAATTGTCTTTGCTTCCATTACTCGTTACCCTCCTTTTTCTTCTTTTTGTGTGCAACAACAGAAGTTACAGCGATACCGACAGCAGAAAGTCCGGCAAGGACATACCAAAGTTTCATATTGGTATCATCTCCTGTTTTCGGAGTATCCCTCAACTCATTGTGCATTTTTACAACGGCTGTTTCATCAAGTTTGATAGTAACATTCTGGTCGGCAGGTGTGATATATGCGGCAGAGGCATTGTTTGCCACTTCGGATACGGTATATTCGCCAATACGAAGTCCCTCAATCACGATTTCGCCGTTCTTATCTGTTTCAAATGTCATATCATAGCCGTTTGCTCCGGTTACTCTGAACGCAAAACCTTTGACCTTACCGTCTGAAGATGTCTTAACGATTTTCAGTGTTCCACGCATAGCTTCATTGATAAATCCGACACCTGCCTTATTCTCAACGGAATAAGTTGTTTCGTCTTTCTCAATGAAAACAGAGTATTCTCCCTTATCAAGCAGGAAGCCCTCCGGTGCTTTTGTTTCACGGACAATATATTTTCCGTAAAGCAGTTCTTTCATCTCATAAATTCCGGTTTCAGTTTCTTCAAGATTTCCGATAAGTTCATCTCCATCATCAATCTTTCCGTTCTCATTGGTGTCCTTATATACCTCAAAGGTTGCACCCGTAAGCTTGTTATCCGGATATTCAGCGTCCACCTTCGTGAGTCTGATATTGCCGTGAACATACTCATTGACAATCTCAATTTCAACTACCTGCTCGGCTTTGCTAATATTGACCTCATACGCTTTTTCATCAAGAACAAATCCCTTTGGCTGCTCGATTTCTCTTACAATCCATTTGCCATAAGGTACTTTTTCAAAAGAAAAACTACCGTCTTTTGCAGAGGTAGTCGTCATAAGTGCAGTATCCTTTGTAAATTCTGTTTCTTCGGCTTTGAAGATACCGATAACAGCACCCTCAAGTGCTTCTCCATTCTCGTCAATCTTCTTACCTGATACAGAACCATAGATAAGTTCATTCTTGATTTCTTTTCCGTCATTTACTTTAATTTCAACCGTTGCGGTATCCTGACCTGCGTATTCAAACACAACCGGATACTTCGTATCAGAGAGAATATAATGCTCATCGGTTGCATTCTCTTTGACATAGTATTTGCCAAACGGAAGGTCTGACTTCATAACAGCAGTTCCATTTTCATTTATGCTGACAATCTCAATCAGTCCATCAGCCGGAATAACGGTACCGCTTGCAGATACAATGTCTTCTGCGGCATAAAGACCAAAGCTGATGTTTTTGATTTCTCCGTTGTCGCCAATACCAAATGTCTTATCCTTTTCAATGGCTTTTGCAAGGCTTACCTGAACTTTCTGTCTTTCGTTATAGAATGATGTGGAAGTTTCGGTAACAGAGATATTCTGACCTGCATAAGTAAGCTCAACCGTATGTGTTTCGCCACTCACTACCATTCCATCAGGTGCGGTAATTTCCTTGACCTCGTATTTTCCGAGATAAAGTTCTTTGCTCTTAACAAATCCATCGGAGCTTGTTGTGATAGTATCTACCACTTCGCCCTTTGAATAGCGGAGTGTACCGTCCGGTGTGCTAATATCTTCCGCAGCACGAACTTCATAAACTGCACCCTCAAGTCCTGCCACTTCATAAACAGGCTGATAGATAACATCACTGTCCTCAGAACCACTTACATTGACCCCGCTAAATACTTCTCCGGTCTTTTCAACCGTGATAGTACCTTTCTGTGCCATATTCGGCTTATTGACTTTCACAACAGTTACGCCGCCTTCCTCTGTGGAATTTTCTTCGGTAATATCAAAATATACCGGAGTATCATCAAGTACATATCCGTATGGAGCTTGTACCTCTACGATGGAATATCCCTTGCCGTAATCCAGTTTCTCAGGTGTTACAAGAGAACCATTTGCGTCGGTATAGAACACATCAATCGTGGTCGGTGTCGGATAAGTAAAGGTCATTTTGACCTGATTACCCTGCGGGTCGTAAATCTTAAATCCTGCTCCTGCATACGGAATACTCTTTCCGCTTTCTGCGTCCACCTTGACTACATTGACAAAGCTCTCAAAGTTACGGTTATTGATGAGATAACGATAAGTCTGTGCGTTCTGTGAAATGAACACATCAAAATCGTCCATCATCTCTCTGCCTTCCCAACCAGAAGTCTGGTGTACGGTATAAATACCATACGGCATATCTTTTGTCTGACCAAAGCCATTTTCATCGCAAACGATAGTATCTCTCTCGTCTTTATTGGCTGCGTCATAGCTTCCGGCAGATTTCAAATAAATCTCAAAGGAAGCACCCTTTTCAGGAGTTTCAATCTTTGTTTCTCCATCATCAGTGTGTTTAATGATAGCCACGTTACCTTTGATTACCTGCTCGGTTACATCATTGGAAGTAAGGTTGTGTTCCACCTCATAAAGTTTCGGGTCTGCACCCACTTCATGGATAGTCTTATCAAGCAAATATCCCTCTGACGGTGTAATTTCTCGGATTGTCCAGTCGGTATCACAAACATATTCTTTAGTAGTGAACTGACCATTTTCATCAGTAACATACTTATCTACAAGCGTTTCTCCCTTATAGATACCGTAAATTGCTCCCGAAAGTTTGGCATTGCCCTGTGCTTCGCCTTTATCAGCGTCGCTCTTTGTTACTGTTACAGTAAACTTCTTCAAAATATTGTTGAAGTTTCTTGTGGTTACTTCTTTCCACTTCACTGGTGCAGTCTGATTTTTTGGCACAACATAACGGATAGCCGTGTCTACTTCTTCAAGGGTATATGGTTCAGAACCACTGATAAGCACATCTTTGAAAGTTGCCACACCGTTTTTATCCGTAACTGCATACTCATCCACGGCAATGCCGGAGAGCGATGTGCCGTAAAGGTGGAAGGTCACGCCCTCATTGAAGTTATCCTCCGAGGATTTGATGACCTCAATATTGCCACGCTTCAGCGTGTTGTTGAAGTTGACGGTTGCAACCTGTCCCGCAACTACGGTTACTCTGCGGGATTCCTGCGGCTCATATCTGTCATATTCCTGCTCGGTTACGGTATATACTCCGGGCATTAGGTTATCCACCTGAATCTGACCGCCGTTTTCTGTCTTAACGGTTTTATCAATGCCGTTGCCCTGAATACGGAAGGAAATACCGTCCACCTTTCCGTCCTCGCTGGTTTTGACGATCTTCGCCGAGCCGTAGGAAACCTTTAATTTAAGAAATCCCTTAACCGGATCATTGACCGTCTGAGCATAGGTTACGGTATCCTGCACACCGCCGTTCGGTCCATAGATACCGTCCGTCCAAGTGATAACGCCTTTTCTCTGCGCCGTTTTCTCTGCGGTGATCGTCAGCCCGTCGCTCGGCGCTTTCTCGGCAGTGATCGTCAGCTTGTTTCCGCTTACGGAGAACTGAACGCCCGAATCATTGGACGAAAACTTATATCCTGAAAGGACATTGTTGCTGTCTGTCAGCGTAACGGTGTATTTAGAGCCATCCCATTCAAGCTCGATCTCCTGTGCGCTCCCCGGCGTTTTGGCAAGGAAGCTCGGCAGCTTGGAGTGCTTCTGCACACTTGCCGCCATTGAATTGTAGTAGCTCATAATCTTGTCATAAAGCGGGTGGTTAGGGCTGATCTGATCCAGAACAGCGTCCCTGCCGCCTGTGCTGACCTTGTTAAAGTTTTCATCACGCTCGCCGATGACGGTTTCCCAAATGAGAAGCTGTGTAGCGACTGCGTGAGCCAGCTTATCGCCGCCCTCGTTCTGAGAACGCCACGATGTTGAGATTGTTCCCGTGTAGCCGTACTGGAAGATACGACCGATGAACAGCTTAATATCGTCAGGAGAAATGGTACTGTTATAGGACGCAGGGTAGTTGTCCCAAAAATCCTCGCCTTTTTTGGTAAAGCTGTCTCCGGTCTGCTGCGGGACGCCGATCTCAATGCAGTAGCAGATATTTCCGTTGTACGATCCCATCGCACGGACGGTTGTATAACGGGAAGTGCCTGTTTTCCAGCCGTTCATAAAGGTAAGGCTGCCGTGTCCCCATTCGGCGTTGTAATTCGAGTCCCCATCACGGGGATATGAGATAAGGTACACATCGTCCGTTTCCTCTGCGGCATAGGCAGTCGTACCAATCCCTACAAGGGAAGTCACGCACATCAGCGCTGCAAGAAACAACGACATAATGCGCTTTGGTTTCTTAATTTTCATCTGAAATCCTCCTTGAAAAAGAAAAACGCACCGTTTTTTTCGGTGCGTCCTCAAAATGGAATATTAAATTTAAGCATAGCCGATATAGATGTCGTAGATTCCGTCAGAGACTTCCTCCGCCCAAATCCATACGGCTGTGATTTCTTCGTCAGCCTTGTACCGATCCAAGCGGCTGTGAATATCCCTTTCAAGATATTTGCAGTG
>ERZ791620.1144-NODE-1144-length-11093-cov-2.517938_pt1 | contig 11093 bp, 7 predicted proteins | sample MGYA00509962_ERZ791620 | MGnify/ENA primary metagenome ERZ791620 (study PRJEB30046, sample SAMN00715162) | human gut metagenome | study: EMG produced TPA metagenomics assembly of the A metagenome-wide association study of gut microbiota in type 2...
GAAAACAATCTTTTTACCTTAAAAAAAACTAATACCTATTGAAAACTGAAAAAGGTGGCTTTGTGAAAAGCTGCCTTTTTTGTTGTCCTTTCTTTTAGTCAGAAAAGAAAAAATGTCTATCTTCGCAAAGTATAAATCTTAATAATAATAGGTGAGTTTATCAGTTTGTAAGTTTGTGGGTTTTCGAGCTGAAGCAAAATAACTTATAATTTTACAAACTTAAAAACCAAAGAATTAAATACTTAGTATATGTTTTCCGGAATCGTAGAAGAATGCGCCAAGTTGGTGGCGATGGTAAAAGAGCAGGAGAATGTGCATTTCACTTTCACATGCTCTTTTGTAAATGAGTTGAAGATTGACCAGAGTGTGTCTCACAACGGTGTATGCCTTACGGTAGTCAGCATGACCGATGATACCTATACGGTAATAGCCATGAAGGAAACGCTGGACCGCTCCAACCTCGGTTTGTTGCAGGTAGGCGATGAAGTGAATGTAGAACGCAGCATGATGATGAACGGACGTTTGGACGGACATATCGTTCAGGGCCATGTCGATCAGACTGCTACCTGCATTGATGTTAAGGATGCTGAAGGCAGTTACTATTTTACCTTCCGTTATGCCTTTGATAAGGAGATGGCGAAGCGGGGCTATATCACTGTCGACAAAGGCTCGGTGACAGTAAACGGTGTCAGTCTGACGGTGTGCAACCCTACCGACGATACCTTCCAGGTTGCCATCATTCCTTATACATTCGAACATACCAACTTCCATGCCATCCGGGTAGGAAGCGTAGTCAATTTGGAGTTCGATATTATAGGAAAGTATATCAGCCGGATGATACAGTATTGAGGCTTTACCCAGAAGGGGATTTCAAGATGAAAGCTGGTTGAGATTTACTATCAACCCGAACTTGATAGGTGAAACCTAAATTTTAATGATAGATATGTTTGCAGAGTCTGATTTTCTTCGCCTGGTCGAGGCACGGCAGAGCGACCGTGCTTACGATGTGTCGCGTCCGGTGGAGCAGGAGAAGCTGGAACGCATATTGCAGGCGGCACGTCTTTCGCCGTCGGCCTGCAATGCGCAACCGTGGAAGTTTGTCGTCGTTACCGATCCCGAGCTGGCCGCAGCAGTCGGAAAGGCTACCGCCGGACTGGGCATGAACAAGTTTGCCCGCAACGCGCCGGTTCATATTCTGGTGGTGGAGGAATCCATGAATTTCACTTCCTTCTTAGGTGCCAAGATAAAAGATAAATATTTCCCGCTGATCGACATCGGCATTGCTGCCGCCCATATTGTGCTGGCAGCCGAGAGCGAAGGACTTGGGTCGTGCATTTTGGGCTGGTTCGACGAGAAAGAGATTAAGAAGCTGACCGGTATTCCTTCAGGCAAACGGTTGCTGCTTGACATCACAATCGGATATCCCGTGAAAGAAAAACGCCGGAAGTCGAGGAAACCGGCAGAAAAAGTCATCAGTTACAATCATTATTAAAATGGGTATTATAGCCCGATCATTTCCCAGTTAGAGAAACATATCTCTCTGACTGGGATTTTTTTTCCTGACGGGAGTAAAAACAAGCCATACCGCATTGGGCAGTATGGCTTGACAAACAAAACAAACAATCACACTTATCGCACTGATAAGTGCTGCCAGTTCCAGCTTCTCTAAGCCATGAACAGGCTTGCGCGTCACCTCACGGTGACTTTTTTCTGTACCACTCAGTGTTCTCTGTGGTTGAGTAACTCAAAATCCTAAAAAGCGGCTTATCTCTTCAAAAGCGGCATCTTTCAGCAATACTTTCTTTTGTCCGTCCAGCAAGTAGAGCGAAGGCATGGCTTTCAGGTCGTACAGCGCACCGGTCTTCACTGCCTCACGGTCGGTACCTATCATCCACCCTGCAGGCATATCGGGCAAGGCTTTGCGCCAGGCTTCTTCGTTGCCTTCGGTATAAATGGCCAGTACACTCATTCGTCCCGTCTTCACAGCTTCTGCCAGTGCCGTGCTGGCTGTCATCTGCCCCAATACGGCGTGGCACGACTCGCATTCGGGGTCGTAGAACACCAACAGCAGGCGGTTGCCCTTCACCGGTGTGGCGGCCAGCGTGCGGCGGTTGCCGTCGGGCAGGTAGTAGGTGAAGTCCGTTGCCCGGTTGCCCGGATTGTTCCGTTTCAGCAGGCTTAGCCTGAAGCCGAATCTCGAAATTTGTGCATCCCCTTTGGGGAATTCCTTGATCAGTGCTTCCAGATACATTCCATACAGATGTTCGTTGTAGAAAGGCGAATTCGGATTGTAGAGGTAATCATCCGCCATCTTCATCAGCACCGGGCATGCGTAAGCCGAAGGAATAAACCTCCTGCACCAGTTCTCCATGCTTTCACGCGTCAGTTCGTCCGGCGTCGTTCCATCTGCCAGCAGGGCGATGAAGTTCACAAAGCCCTGTTCGGTTATGTCGCGGTTGTCCACCAAGGTGGTGTCGGCAAAGCTGAACTTGTCCCAGTAATGGGTGAGCAACCAAGCTTTGCGGGCTTCCGGTTCCGTCAGGGTGGCGGGGATTTCGGGGAAGGGGAACTGTGCCTGCTGCTGTACGACGGTAGAGTCCGTACGGGTACGTTCCTTTGCCTCTGCCGTGCCCGGCTTGGCACGGCAAGAGGCAAGGAGCAATATAAGGCCTATTAATAATCCGTATCTGTTCATCATTGGGAGTAGTTAATTTCCGAAATATCCAGCAGGCACGTCGCGAACGCAGCGAATCTTATAAGATGTAGAAGTTAAATGTCCACTTCCTTTACTACCGGGACATGAAATCATCTTCTTTTCATTTATAAAAAAGCCATAACGAACTTTTTGCCGAGAAAAAGCTGTACAACAAGCAGTACTTATACTTATATCTGATACTTCAGCATTCATCGCCATCAGTTCTACCAAATTAGGAACACGCCAACCATCGCTATAGCCACCTTCACGATGGTTCGCACAAGGATTCGTTCGTGGAACTCTGTTTCCATTACTATCATAACCAATAATCTCACTCAAACTGAATGTAGCATCAGTATTGGTTTCCACACCCCAATTATCAGTGGTCTTTACATTTTTACTAGCAACAAATATGCCCTCTGAATAAAAATTAGGTTCTCCGTCTTCATTATGTCTTGACAACAGAGAAGTATAAACACCGTTACGATATAATCTATCCACCAATCGGTCTTTGAATTTCAATGTAGTCAGACCGGAAGGATCATTATAAATCCGCTCATAAGTAGCATCAGATTTTGCATCTACAGAGGTAATATTTGTAGGCAATACACGGATGCAACGTATGGGTTTCGGTGCATTAGTTGCGGTCCAACTTTCTCCATCCACTCCATACGAACCTTTTTCAACAGCCCAATATGTCCGATGTTCATCTATACTGCTGGTATAATACAATGTACCATCTTTTAAATTCTCAGCTTTTACATAATTTTTATCACCAGTCTGATTCACTCCTGTATACCAAATATCATTATCCAAACTTGCTTTGTTACCAATATACAGTTGAGCGGCATTGGAAAGAGCAGAGCTACCGATACCAATACGCAAATATTCATTAACGGAAGGGAGGAACCAACGCACTTCGCTTTCATCAATTGTTCCGTCTCCGTTCAAATCACGGTTACGTGACAGACAAGCGGCATAAGCACCTCGCTGACTTTGATCATTACTATATGCATCTATACTTAATTTATGCTCCTTATGATTGGTGTTGGTAGAATTGAACCATCCATTATTCGCAGTAGAAATATAATAACTCCAATTATTATATTGATTATTATATTGATTTATGCCTATCAGTGCTATCTGATTGGAACGACCATCTTTATCAGAAAGCCCACTAGATGTAGTACATTTTGCTGTCCCAAAAGTGAAATTTACGCCATCTTGAGTAAGAGGTGTTTCATTATACGTCTCAATGCCAAAACCATTGATAGCTGTAGCCCGTGAATTGTAGAATGTCTCCATGGAACGCTGTGTAATGTATGAATATACTTGACTATATGAACTATTACCGTCGGCTGATATTTTAGAACTCATAGCAATAATCATCTCACGTGGAATCTTATTAACGAAAACATCCCACGACGTCACCTTAGCATGAGTTAACGGATGTTCGTAATAATAGTATTCATTGACAAAAGCTGTGAAACGAGCTACATAGTTATCTCCATCCTTAACAATGCAAATGCCATCAGCATTAGGAGTATCATCAGTAGTAGTCGACACAGTACCAACCTTATAGATATTTTTCACGGCCTTTCCCATTGCCACAATCACATCATATACATCCTTTAGTCGGCTTGCATTTCCCTTTGCTGTACCATACACCATATTTTCTTCTGCCTCTGTCAAACTCGAAGCACGGCTCCATTCACTTACACCTGGGTATGCAGCCAATTCCGTACCGCTCGTTTGCGGCCAAAACTCTATCCATTGGTAATCAAAGCCTCCTGTGGGGTTTATTCCTGAACCAGAGCCTTTCCATACGTTATTTTTAGCCTCAGTTGGATCTTTTTTGTTTTGTACAGCATCTGCATAAATTTGATAAGGCCGCAACGTACCACGCTTATTTTGTACAGTGTAGTCACTTCCGTTGTGTGTATAATCCATTGCTTCAGACTGAATGACCAAAATCAGGTTATCCGCAATAGCCTTATCTATTTCAGCATCCTCTATATTAGAGTTATACGTGCCCAATTTTTGTGTTACAGCCGAAGTAATTGACGAAAGGTTATATTCCAAGAAGAGTTGCTCATAATGAGCATCAAGTTCATAAGAATAAGTAGAACCATCGTATGTAAATATTTGACCTTCAGCACCTGGTTGATATTCTTTATCAGTCAATGCCTCTACTACGATTTTATTTACACCTGTTACAGACACCTTATAAGTATAACTCACATTGCGTGCTACAGAATAATTACCATTATTACCGGTTAAATCACTAAAGTCACCTAAATGAATGGTATATTGTACATCTCCTGTAACTGCATGGTCTCCAGAATTTTCTGTACCGTTATCGTCTACAGTAGAATTACCACTATAAGTCCCGCTTATCACAACAAATGTACTGGTTTGGGGAGCATTGCTCCACTTTTTACCTAACAACATTTCAGTCTTTTTAGTCCAAACATCACGTGCTTGGTAACTATTTACCTTACTATTCTCATCATAAATATTCTCTGGCATGTAAAAATCAAAAGAATATACATCATTTATAGCAGGATTAATAGTCATAGAAGCAAAATGATTAAATCCTACAGCACCGTCCCCCGTAATTATGGTATTATCATCATCCATATTTACCAAACAGGCTTTTGTTGGCACATTGTATACCTTATAGCTAGTAGGGATAAACGTCCCCTTTGCATTTCCATCCTTAGGAGGAGTAATATTAAATGTTACATGCGCCATTATCCGCTTCATTTTAACAGCTATATCATTATCACTTTCTCCCCAGCCTACAACAGTTCCATTCGTACCGAATTGGATACCTTCATTTTTTCCTGTTATCATCATTTGACCATCAGCAGTAATCGTGGCCGGACGACTGAATTCTCCATCTTGGTTCAAAGGAATATTTAGATTTGCTAAATGTTTCTTCAACTCTTCAAAATTCATTGTAGAAACATTAATATTATTTGCTTCCGACCATACACTACTGGTACTATTACCCACTGCCAACAATTTTTTTGTGCCAGAGGTCGTCTCAAATTTAACCTCATAAGTAACATCACTCGTTCCTGTCGGGCCCTTTATTATTTCAAGAGATTCAAATCCATCTAAAGTACTTACGGTCTGCTGATATGTTCCATTGCCATCAAACACATATATCGTCAGATTACTCAAAGTAGATAAATCATCACCTGAGGCACGAGTATCCACCGTCACATCCGCCGCAGGCGTACCCGCAAGTTTCATCGTCACCGTAATAGGTACCCCTTCCACCACTTCACCGGACTTCACCAGTTCATCGTCCATACAACTCGTCAGGGTAAAAGCAACAAAGCCGACAAGCAGCAGGCGTATATATATCGTATGCAATATTTTCTTCATATTCATCATCTTTTTATTCAAAGGGCGGGACAACCATTATGTGTTCTGTCCATGAGTTTACTTGGCAACATATATCATCGACTGTAATTGCATCGTTGATGCGTATATAGATTTTGCTGTATTGGTTTCGCTCGATCTGCGATACATAAATTTTTTTTGTATATTTTGCTTCGTTCAGAGTATAATCTAATTGAATACAATATCTATCATCTGAAACTATTCCATCAACTTGAAGGAATCCATCATCAGTCACTTCCCCATTCGGGTTTTCAAGGAGATAGGGAGAAGATACTTCATCAAAATATTTTTCAGCTGTTTCTGCCCAAAAATTATCAGAATAATCAGGCATATCTTCTGTATAAGAGGATTCTATTTTTTTATCTTCTGAAAGCAAATTCATTGTACCACTATAAACAATCTGACTATTTTCTGGTATCTCAAACAAATACCCTTTATCCGGCACTTTACTTAAAGTAACCTGATTGATTGTCAAAGTGCTGGAAGGAGAAGTATTTTCCTTGGTGCAATAAATCCCCAACTTTGCCACACACCTTGTAGCATTAATCGAAACACCATATTCTAGCTCATCAGCATTTAAAGCTAAATTTTTAGTACCTGTCATTGGTACTTTATTATCGCCACCGTAATTGGTAAGGACAAACGGAGTATTTTTCAATGCAGCGATATCATATTTATTAAAGGATATCGGAGAAGTATCATCCACGCTACTATAAGCATCATTCAATACTAAATAGAAGTTTAAGGATTCGATTTCTTTTGTCTTTATTTTAGCTTGTAAACTGGTTATCCAATCTACTCCTTCTTTTGAACTCGCTTGCCAAGTTGGGCTATTTTCTATGTATTGAATTAAATTATCACTTCCATCACAAATCCATAATCGAAGTTTTTCAGGTGTATCTGTTCCGTTATCCGCTCTCGTCGTAATATCCAGATTCAGCGTGATGGTCCGTTCCTGTGCAGAAGGTTCTTCCGCATAGGGAGACGCATCGCTGCATCCTGCCAGGATGAGCAGCATGAGCCACGTTGCTGTGGATATTACTTTCATCATGTATTTTAAGTTTATTAGTTCGTTAGTTGTTAAGTTCATTAGTTTTTAAGTTTGTCTGTTTTTCAGTCAATAACTCAAAACTCAAATTTTACAAATCTACATTCTGTATTCGTTTGCTCCATCCCAGCACACCGATGGACACGTTGGCATAAGCCCAACTGCCGTCGGAGAGGAAGAAGGTAAGGTCGTAATCGTAGCCGCGGTCCAGAAACTCCTGGCGGGAGTAGCGGTGCAGCTCGTCGTAGTTGCACAGGCGGCCGGGCAGGGCGGGCAGGTTGACTTCGATGACCCGTTTGCCGGTTTCCTTGTGTTCTACTACCAATACCTCGTCGTCGGCCATGTCGTCGTGGGCAAAGATGCGCGAGGTCATGAAGTCGGCATGTCCCATGTTTCCTATTGTCGAAGCACGGTTGCTGACATCAGGGTCTTGGGTATTCCACGTGACAAAAGGGGTACACAGGGCCTTGATGCTGGGGTCTTCGGAGTTATCATGGTTCAGCCGGATGTTGCCTCCGGTGATGTAAAGGTTGTAGTCGTCGATGTCCATCGCGGCGGGTTCGTCAATGTCGCGCAGGACAACACTGATGTATTTGGTGTTTCTGACCAGCGACAGGGTATGATAGGCATACTGCCCTTGTCGCACTTCCACGGACTGGTCGGAGATCGAATGCCAAAGCGTGTCCAGCGGTTCGCCCTGGTGGTTGACCACTCCGACGCCGTCGTACAGACGGGTATGGTCGAGGGTTATCTGCAGGTCTTCCATGCGGCTGCTCTCGTTCATTTCCGTACGTTGGAAGCTGCCCCGCAGTTGGTCGTCGCTTTTACGCTGATGTGCCAGTGCTACGAAGCGGTATTTTCCGTCGGGCAGGTCCAGATACATGTTATAGCCATACTCCCGTAGGGGTTGGAATTCGTCGTCGTTGGCTTCGGTACGGCTGTCGATGTAGTTGCCCTGTTCGTCGAAGATGTAGAGGGTGACTTCGCCCACATGGTCGGCGAAGAGGTCGGAACGATGCAGGTTGTAGTCATAGACGAAGTTGACATACACGCCCCGTTCGCACCCGTCACGATTGTCGAAGATCAGGTCGGTGCACGACGTAACGGTCAAGCTCAGCAGTAATCCTGCCAGCCAGCCTGCCTTCAGTATATGTTTGGCACAATGGTTCATAAGTAAGTTTGTTAGTTTTTGAGTTTGTTAGTTTTTGAGTTTTTAAGTGGTAATAAGGCAATGACTTACGGACTCAGAAAACTAAAGAACTAAATACTTGTCAGGTTATTTAAGTTTCGTTTGGGTACATGGCGAGGTGTGTTTATTCACCACAGATTTCCCGAATTGACACAGATTTTTCTTGAATTTCGGATTGTCCGATTCCATCCGTCCGTGACAATCCGGGTAATCTGTGGTGAATACGAGGCACAGCCTCACACACTATGTTACAGTTCTACGCCCTGTGAACGTTTTGCCCAGGAGAGGACGTTGATGGTACACTTGATGTAACCTTCATCTTCATCTACAGGATCATTGCCACCCGGTTCTAATGTGGGTTCACCTGGCCCACTGACACTATTAATAGTTAACTCATACCAGTTATTACGCACCACACCATAGCGACCCAAATGCTTTTCATCAACAGGTGTTTCACCTGGAGTATAAGTTATCTCATTAAAATGTTTGATAGGAACTATGCTATAATAACATTCTCCATCTTTGTAATAGCGCACTTCACCTAAAGCGTTAAGATCTGTCTCTGAAACATCATTAAGCCCGCTTATTAGAGTCCTAAGTTCTGTACCTTCATAGTAACCAGCTTTAGCATCGGCAACAATACTAAGAGTTAAACTATTACCATTAGTAACATTGGCTTTAATTGCACTCAAGAATGCGTTTTCATCCATTGTATTCGCAATTTTGTCCATAATAAAAAATGATGCATCGCTTGATGCGCCGTCACCATTAATATCATATTTAGCCTTTATCACTACAGAAGTAGTATTATTTTTCCTATAATTGGCTGATGTTTCTGTATTCTCTAAACAGTACTGTGCATTGGTTGCAGCCGCAGTAGTATAACCTCCCCAAGTTTGAGGCATAGTACCATTAGAATCAAAGGCTGTAAAGTCATTAGTATCAATAGTAGTGGAAGTTTCAGCGTAGTTATTGTCCTTTGCCCAATAAATCCGAACCCAATCATCTGTTACTTTAAACGTACCTATAAAATTGCCCTGATGTTGTGTATAACCAATCCATGTAGAAAGTTCTGAGACATTTCTCAACGGCGTAGTATTCTTGTTGGTTACATTGAGTACCCATCCTAAATTATTATTGCCAGTTTCGGAGAATATGACCTTATCATTTGCATAAGCACCACCTGTTACCGTTAAAGAAGTTGCGTTATCTTTTATCACGACATTTACTTTACCAACAATACGCTCTACATAAATTTCATCAGCTTTGGCTACATCAGCAGCGTCTTTGCTTGCATGAACTGTTACAGGTACAAGGGTTTGGGTTGATAGGTTAGTTGTATTATATAGTGGAGCATTCAGCATTAAGAATCCATTTGTTGGAAAATCAGCTGTAGCTACATCTAAATTCCATTCCGTATATAAATTAGTTGTTGCTGCCCCGGAGGTAAATTGAATATCTGTCGTACCATTCTTCAAAGTCAAATTGCCTGTTGATGAATCGACCGTAGCCAGTTTAGCGCCTGTAGGGCCAGAATTGAGAATAACTAATGCATACATAGTATTAGTTGCATCCTTCTTAAAAGGAGCTTCAATAATTTGGGAAACAACGGTTGAAACTTGACCATTTGTAGCAATGTCATTCTGAATCAAATTCCCCAAATCGTATGCTTTTACAAAAGTAGCTTTAGCTTCTTCAGTTCCCTCAAAGAAAGCTATAATGCCACTTTTTACTGCATATTCATTAGCGTCTCCATCAGCGAAAGTCGGATCTCCGGCTCTTGTACTACTAACGCTTGGCATATTAATAGCCACCTTCACATACCCTTCACCGGTAAGCGGTCCTTGACCGGTATTGTCACTTTCATCCAGCGAATCGGAGCAAGCCGCCATCACCAGCGTTGCGGCCATTGTCCAAGCCATGTTTTTAAAAATCTTTCTCATAATCTTTCTTATTTATCGAGTTAATAATTATTTGTTTTGATCTGCTTTGTTTTGTTTTAAGGACTTAGGGTTGAGGGTTGAGAGTTGAGGGTTTAGGGTGAATTGTTGACCTTGGTTTTACCCTTAGCCCTTTACCGTTCATGCTTCATTCCTGAGTCTACTTTGCTCTGTCATCCTGAACGGAGTGAAGGATCTGTTATCACGTAGCTTTCGAAGGAGATCCTTCACTACGTTCAGGATGACAGAATGACAATTACGTTATACTCTAAGGCAAAAAGTGTACTTTTTAAAGTGGACTCATTTATATCGTTTTTAATTCTTCATTCCTCATTCTTCATTCTTCATTTTCAACTATCTTCCTGTTCTCCTCCGCCTCCTTCACTCCTCCTTGCAGCGCCTGTTCCAGCAGCGGCAGTGCTTCGTCGTAGCGGCTTTGCAGCAACAGCGATACAGCGCGGGCGTTGGCTGCCTGCGGACTATTGCCAGCCTTGTCCAAGTAGGGTTGTGCCTGCTCGGTCAGACCTTGCTCTAAGAGGGCACAGGCGGCGTTGAGGTTGGCCACTTCGCTGTCGGGGTACATGCGTACGGCTACGTCGAACACCTGCTTGAAGTCATCGCTGCCCGGCTCGTAGGTCTGCGCCACGGCAAACATCTCGTCGAGGCTGAGGTTCTGCGGGCGGGTGCGGAGCACTTCTTTCGCTTCGTTTACGTTGAAGCTGCGCACGGTGTAGTCGATGCGGTAGTCGGTGCGGCGCAACGCCGGATAACAGTTCTGTAACAGGAAGCGGTATTCCTCCGGATACG
>ERZ791620.1147-NODE-1147-length-11088-cov-1.649053_pt1 | contig 11088 bp, 7 predicted proteins | sample MGYA00509962_ERZ791620 | MGnify/ENA primary metagenome ERZ791620 (study PRJEB30046, sample SAMN00715162) | human gut metagenome | study: EMG produced TPA metagenomics assembly of the A metagenome-wide association study of gut microbiota in type 2...
TGCCTCTGCCATATCTGTCAAATCTCTGGAATACTGATCTAATACAGGAGTCGCAGAATTGTATGATGTATTGTAGCTTTTCATCAGATCCCTGTATGCAGACGGATCCTCGCCCATCGCACCAAGAATATCTATAAACATCTTCTGACTGTTAACACCCATGGTGTTTAAAAGTCTTGCAGCTGCACAGTCTCCCTGCAGTACTATAGCCATCAGCAGGTGTTCTGTACCTATCTCATTGCACTCAAATCTATCGGCTTCCTCCGATGCACGCTCCAATACTCTCTGTGTCCTTGGTGAATAGCCATCCCTGTCCATCACTTCGATGTTATCCCCCGGTGAAATCAGGTCTTCAATCATCGAAATAAGCTTATCATATTCCACATTGCAGGCTGTTAGAACCTCAGCTGCCACACCGGTGCCCTCTTTTATAAGGCCAGCCAGTATGTGCTCTGTTCCAACATAGCTGTAATTCATTTTCTTTGATATACGTGCAGCCAAATCTATTGCTTTTTTAGCCTTACTTGTATATGGTTTCAAGTCATATCCTCCAGTCATATTCACTAATTTAAGTCGATGAACTGCAAATCATCATCTTCATTGTCATCCATTGCACTGCTGTCTATAGTCTCAGACGGCTTATTTCCCTCATTGACAAAGCCATCAAGTGCCATTTGAACCTGATTCTTCAAGGTATCATCATCTGCAGCATTCTCCTGATTTGAAGCCTCTTTTGAATCAAAATCAGATTTTTCATTCTCAGCAGTTTTCTTTAAATCGGATGTGATTTCTACGGTTCTTCCGACATAGGATGCATCGGATGCTTCTGTACTTTCCGTATTTTCGTCTGATTCTAAAATCTCAGCTATCTGTGACTCTTCGCCAGATTCCTTAGCCGGTTCCAGGATTTCATTTACCTGTGATTCTTCAGCCGGTTCCTGATCATCATCATCATCATCATCATCATTAGCTTCTATATCATTTTCTTCATAATTCTCTTCATCACTATTTTCTTCTATATAATCCTCCACTATATCGAACTCTTTTGTATCGTCTTCTTCATCATTTTCTTCATTAGCTGTGCGCTTCTTATTTTTCACAATAACCACCAGAAGAAGTAATGCCAGAATAATGATAATAAGAACCAGTATTGCAGCTAAAACAAGATATTTATTGGCAATTCCAGGGACAAGCTCGCTCTTTGTTGTATCGTTTTCCTCCTGTGCCACTGTAGGTGTACTGAGCTCAGTTCTCATATATGTGCCATCTATGCTATCATATGTGTACCAGCCACTCTCACCATTGTCATTCATAGCGTATACGAGGTAAAAATCCTTTGTCTGATCATCGGTTTTTTCGGCTTTGGTCTGGTAGGCTGTTGCCACACCCTTGCCCTCTATGGAGAGTGATACCTCATTATATCCCTCAGGCACATCATCCACCTTAGGCAGTAAAACCACTATAAAATGCGACTCTGAATTGATACGAACAAACTCATATGCTGCATTCTGTGCTGCATCATATACAAAAAGCCCATTGCCGCTTTCCGACTGTAAATACACAAGTGTGATATCACCAAAAGTGCCATGAAGGGTATTGTATTCAAGACCGTCAATCACTGTCTTTGAGTGCTCAAAGCCTTCAGGGACAACATCCTCCGGAATGTCATTGACCATAGTCCACTCTGTGCCATTTATATCGAACTTCTTCCAGTTATCCTGCTTATCTGCATTCTCCGGATCATCCTCGGTTCTTCTGGTAACAACTATATTGTATGTGCTTGTGCTGCCGTCCTCTGCTGTCACAACAATGCTGACCGTATTCTCTCCAACCTCAAGTGAATCATTGCCTGTGACAGATGTCACACTTGCCTTGGAATCAGCCGGATTTGCTGTAACTGCAAGGCTTGAACAGCTGTAATCTACTGTAGCTGTGTAATCCTTTGTCGCAGCAGAAAACTCAGGGGAAAGCGTACCTGCTGAGATAACAAGCGAACCAAGAGATGCGTTTGAGGATTTCTTTTCCTCTTTGTTTTCATTATCTTTATTCGCATTGCTGTCATTGCCGGTATTGCTGCTGGAATTGTCCTTGTTATCCTTGTTGCTGTTTGAATCATTGTTTGATGAAGCACTTGTTACCTTCACTGTTGCAGAACCAACTCCAATACTCGGAGTTCCACCATCCACATCTGTAGTATCATCCAATGGTTCTTGTATCGAAAAAGTACATGAACCTACAGATGTTGCCTTATACGAAAAGCTCTGAACATCACCTACACCAGCTCCAATTGTAAAATACTCATCACTGCTTCCGCCAAGTACTCCTGAACTTTTTTTTAAAACTCCCTGAGCTCCATATCCGCTTGTAATCGACAACGTAACTGTTACAGTATCACCAACTTTAACATTCGATTTATTTACTGAAACACTAATATTGGCTGCCGCCAATACTGGTACTCTACTAAATAATGTCGTCGTTAAAATCAACATCATTGTTAAAATAATACTACGAATTCTTCTCATCTCTATTAATTACTCCTATTGTGTTAATTTTGATTTACCTAAAATCGAATTATTTATTAGCATAATATCCTTTATAGTTACTTTTCCATCTTTATTTACATCTGCTGCCTTCAAATATTCTCCATTCAATGATATTTTTTTAAGAATATTTCTATTTGTAAGCATTATATCTTTAATGGTCACTTTTCCGTCACCATTTACATCACCAAATATAACAATATCAACTGTTTTTACCAAGTTTCCATTTGGATCATATACAGCTATTTTATTTCCAGTACCAACAATTCCATTATTTTCTACACCCGAACTGTTTAAAATTTTAATCGAACCTGCAGAAACAGAAATATTCTTCTTAATTACATCTGAACTAACATTAGGTTCTACGCCAGTAACATATGTATCTATTTTATACTTAGACGATGAGATACTAACAGATGAATTAATTGTATTGTTATTATTGTTTGTATTATTTGCTGCTGATGCCTGTCTATTTATATTAATAGTATAAGTTCTTGTGTCACCACTTTGTGACTTACAATTAATCTTGATTGCATTATTCCCAACAGTAAGTGAATAACTTCCTGTGCCTGTTATTCCACTATTAGCTGATACAGGATTAGCGGAAACAACAACAGAACTAATTGAGTTAGAAACAACTGCTGAATAACTTGTTGTAGCTCCATTAAATGACGGAGTTAACGTAACTCCACTAATAGAAAGCGACTGTAAATAATTATTCGTATCGCCTGCTTTATTAAACCCACCTGCCGATGAAGGCATGTTATCGTATACTGGTATTCTAAATGTAAAAGCTTGATTTTTATCAGAGTATCCCTTAGCAACACTTTGTCCCTCCGTAAGCGCTGCCGTAACATTTGTCATATATTGATGTGAATAATATGGACAATTGTTTACAACATTAAATTTTTCAAAATATAACGTGTTTTGACCTTTATTTATATAATTTTTACCAATCTTTTCAGCTCCTCCCTGAATTGACTTTACTCTAGTATTCCATCCCTGTTGTTTAGCAAAATACAAACCATTTTTGTATATATCTTCCTTTGTTTTTCCATAAGCATTAAAATTGAAGAAATTATAATACCCCTCATATCCGGAATATGTTCCTGAAATAAGCGGACTAGTCCCCTTTGTTCCTTGTTCTTGCTTAACTCGCGATGCTAAATGATATGCACTTACACCTGTATTTTTAGCTACATCAAAAAAAGTGTTCGCATAATTAACAGATTCAGTGGAATATTTTTTTGTTCCTTCCATAAATGTCCCTTTTAGAATCGCATTTACTCCTGATAAATTATCATTAGCTGAATATGCCAAGCTTTGGAATTGAAATATATTCGTTTCATCAAGAAAATTTCTTGGATCCATAATATATGCTATATATGCACTATTAGCTGATACCCAGCCTTTTTCATACTCCGTCCACGTGTTTGTAGCCCAATCATATGCTCCAACTGCAGTAGACTTTTTGGAATCATCTGCCGTCTTAGAAACGACATTTAATCCATTTCTACTTTCATTTTCAATCACCGTATCCCAATTCAAACCTGTATTTACAGCCTCAAATGTCCAGCTTGGATACTTATTGTGAAGAGCTGTAAGGTTTGGAATATAGCTGTCAGGAAAGCCTGCATTCTTCATAGCCGTGACAAAATCAGTATTGTCTCCGCTATTATTGTATGTCACCTTTATGTATGTACTGATAGTCCAGCCCATAAATGCCTTGCCGTTTAAAGTACCCTTGACATTGTACCAGACCACACCGTTTACCCTGGTCTCTCCTATTATGTCAACCTGATGGTTCCAGTTGAGTGAGACAACCTTGGTAGTGCCGGATGTGCCTGCTGCATTGCGGACATACACATTGCCACCTGTAATCGTACCTGTAGCATATGCTCCCGATGCGGTTGCAAGGGCAAGCTGCTCCTCATTATTCTGCTGTATGGCATCCACATTGCCGGTGTCGGCCGAAGCATCCACTGTCTGCGCATTGTCTGATGCAGCTGTGCCGGTACCTGCTGATACAAAATCAGACCTGATATAGCTGACACACTCCTCGTTATTTGCTGCCAGATTGTACTTTGCCTTGTACCACACCTTGCCGTCTGCACCTGTGGTCTGCTCAAGAATAGTAATATCCTTGCCGTTTGAAAGCTTGTGCTCCAGCTCATACTCTGTTCCCGGTCCGCTTCTCGCCGCTACCCAGTATCTCTCATCACACACAACCTTAGCCGCCTGATCCGCATAGACTGCTATGCTGCTGTATGGTGCCAGGTCACATGCGGCTAATGACAATGTAACGACAGAAACTGCCAGAAATTTATTTATCTTTATCATCAAATCCCATCTTTCTTATGTGCATTGTTTACATTAATCCATTATCCATTTAATTATAATAGAATATGGCCTTTGTATCAATGTATTCGGCAGAAATTTATTATTTTTTTATTAATAATATAAAAAACTCCCTTCAACGTGCAGCTCATGCTTACGTTTCAGGGAGTTGTCTGATTCATATTCTGCTTATTCTTACTGTCTTCTGTCGCTTTTTCTAGCTGAACAGGGATTTTATCTTATCCCATAAATCCATGAAAAAGTTACCAAGCTTTTCCCAGAAGCCCGGGTCATTTATCTTATCGCCAAGCTTTGATGCCCAGTCCTGTGCCTGGTCGATGACTGAATCCCAGTCGATATTGGCATCCTTAAGCTTCATAAGAAGCGATGTCAGCTTTGCAATATCATCATCAGAAAGCTTCAGGTCGTAATCCTTTGCAGCCTCCTTTATCGCATCCTTTATCTGGCTCTCATCCTTAAGCCCTCCATCAGCAAGCTGCTTCTTTAGGTCTGCAATCATTGCCTCGATATCCTGCGAATCGCCGTCAATGCTCTTGTTGAGCTCTCCTGTTGTGACAAGCTCATCCATCGCTGCGTCTGTCACCTTGTCGTCAAGCTTCTTGCCTGTCATCTCCTCGTATGCCTTTAGTGCGCCTACAAGTGCTGCCGTTCCGGAAATAGGGAAAGGGCCTGCAACTATGATTTTAGCATCAGCTATGCCTGCTGTGGCAAGCGCATTCTTGTACATTCCTACCGTACAGTAATTGATATTGTGCGTGGAAACACTAAGACCCGCACCCTTTTTATCCTCTGTAATGAGTACTGAGGAAAGTGACCTTGTGCCAATCTCGCTCTTGCTGATGTATGAATCGAGGTACTTGTGCTCCTCATCATTATTTACATAGACCACATCGTATTTGTCCAGATCAGTGAGCTCGATTCCCATAAATCCAAGCACTGTCGCTCTCTGCTCCGGTGTGAGGTCTGCTCCAAGACTTAAGTATGGCTTATCATTTTTGCTGATGGTCACCTTGTCGTTTGCCTCACTGCCGGCTGTCGTTGTGCTGTCTGCAGTACTGTCTGCAGTACTGTCTGTGTTACTCTTATCAGCTGCGTCACTGCTGTCACTGCCTGATACATCAACGCTTGAAACTGTATCAGTCTGCGTAGCTGTCTCTGTTGCAAATACAGCCGGATTCATTGTAAACAGTGTCACCGCAGCAAGCACGCTACATACAATACTCTTTGCTTTTTTCTTTATTAATCTAATCATTTTTCCTCCAATCTACTGCTCTATATCATACGAAATTGTAAAGTTACTTCCGTCGAAGCTGACATCTGCCATGCTTCCGCATACCACAGGCATCATCGGCGACATATGACCTATATCCAGATCCATGATGATTGGCACATTAAACTCTCTAAGCAGTGATGAAAGCGCCTGTCTGTGGTCTATGCCAAACATTTCCTCTCCGAAGTGCGCCGGGCGTCCGATAAGAAAGCCCTTTACATTTGAAAACCATCCTGCATTTTTCATCTGCCACATAGCCCTTCTCATGCCCATCACATTAAGGTCACAAGCCTCAAGGAACCATATGATACCATCATCACTGTAGCGCTCATTAAATTCCCTTACATGGTCAAACGATGTACCAAGCAGATTGATAAGACAATCCATGCAGCCACCAAGCAGCCTGCCTCTCATGGTAAGCCTGCTTCCCTTTGCCACCGCAGGAATAGAGCTAATGCACGACTTTTCAGTCAGGTTGTAGCCCACAAACGGAGCATTCTCATCCTTTATCGATTCCTTCTCCCACATAGGGTAATTGGTAAATGAAAGCTTCCTTCCACAAAGCAGATTAAATGCATCGGTAAGTGACTCATGCCACACCTCCATGCCAAAGCTGCCCGCACACGGCCCGTAAATACCTGCTGTATCTGCAATAGTAGCCTCCAAAAATGTGAAATTCGTATTGTCGGAATAGCCCATGTACCATTTCGGCTTTGACTGCTTCACGCGCTCAAAATCAATATAAGGCACTACCTCGCACATCAGCTCGCCACCACCACAGGATATAAGCACATCACTGTCAACAGAAGCATAGCTCTCGTTCAGCTCTTCTGCGCACTTCTTAGGTGTATTGCTGATACCTATGCCACTGTCGCACCTGCAGTTAGGTCCCTCTATCGTCTTATAACCCATGCTGTGAAACTTTTTGATGGCATTGTCAAAGGCACTCCTGTACGGCTCTGTTGTACAGCCCATCGAGGGCGCTACAAAGCCTATAGTCCCTCTATCCTTTAGAAATTCAGGGTATCTCATGTTTCTATCATCCTATCACTATTATTTACATATCTAAGCTTCTGTCTGAAGTAAAATATGTAGGATTTTATCATTTCTGTCAAGGTCATTTTACTGTCATAATTAAATGTCGTCGTGTACTGCACATGCTGTCTGTTGCACCAGTTGTATATATCATGCAGACTTATCGAATCAACATTCTTCATATTGTTCATAAACACTTTAACCTTTGAAAGCTCATCCTCACTGTCAATGTATAGATGAAAGATAGTATTCGGACATTCAATTATTATCTGCTGTTCTTCTATATTTTTCATCACTGTATCCTCTATTGAATAATGTATCCTGTGTGATTAAAAATATTATCGTCTGTCACACCGGGATGTGAGTAATAACAAAATATCGTAACTGTTCAGTACCTTCACAGTTAAAAAATATCACATAACCATAGTACTACACCGGCGTCACAAAATCCAGTCATTTTTGCCTGCCAATTCTTACTATTTTATTAAGAAAAACGGTAAATATTATACTCCCTCACAGTCAAATGCCGGAATGAAGCTGTCCTTTGCCACGTCACCCTCCTGTATAAATGCATTCGTGATTCCTATTTCGAGGGCATAGTCAACAAGCCTTTCATACTCTCTCCTTGTCACTGTGCGGTTTATCTCAGGATAATCCTTTAGTGCAATCGGCGTAAACTGGCTCATCATGCTTATATATACGTGATCATGATATGTATCATACAGGTACTTAAGTACAGCCTTTGCATCATTCACATGTCCCGGCAGTAGAAGCTGTCGCACAATAACTCCCTTTTGTATGAGTCCTGTCGCATCGTCAATCACGACATCCGGTTGCTGCCTGACCATCTCTGAAAGCGCCTGCTTTGCGACAGACGGATAATCTTTTGCCCTTGAATACATTGCCGAAAGCGTACTGTCCATATATTTAAAATCCGGAAGATACACATCCACTATGCCCTCAAGCAGCTTTAGCTCTGTCACATTTTCATATCCGCTCGTATTGTATATAATAGGAAGCTTCATGCCGCGGCTTTTTGCATCGTTTACCGCCCACACTATATCAGGGATATACTGCCCCGGTGTGACCAGATTGATATTATTTGCGCCTTTGCCCGCCAGTTCCATAAAGATATCACTCAGCCTCTCTTTACTGATTACCTTTCCCTCTTTTCCGTCAGAAATCTCCCTGTTCTGGCAGAACACGCAGTGCAGGCTACAGCCTGAGAAAAAAACTGCCCCACTTCCTCTTTTTCCTGATATGCATGGCTCCTCCCAATAATGAAGTGCTGCTCGCGCCACCTTTATTTCAGATGAAACGCCACATACGCCTGTTTGTCCGGTTCTTCTGTTTGTGCCACATTTTCTGGGACACAATAAGCAATTTTCGTATTTATTCATATTTTTCATTTTAACCCTTGCTAAAAATAATGTTTGATACTACAATCTATATGATTATGCGGTGCATATGCCATGCGCCTTCAGTAGTCATTTTAAAATTATATCATAACTATTCTTACAGAAGAGAATAGTTAAAATACACAATAAGGAGATTACAATGAATCAGTCAAACTGTATCGTCGCCCAGTCAGGCGGCCCAACTGTTGCAATCAACGCAAGCCTTGCAGGAGTCATCGCAGGAGTAAAAAGCTCTGAGAAATACGATATCTGCTATGGCGCCGTAAACGGAATACTCGGCATATTAAATGAGAATTATCTCAATCTGTCAGATATTTTTGCAGATGATGCTAATCTTGAAAAACTTAAGACCACACCTGCCATGTATCTTGGCTCATGCCGCCACAAGCTCCCTGATTACAAGGATGATGATTCACCATATGTATACATCTTCCACCAGTTCGATAAGCTTTCTATAAAAGCTTTCTTTTACATCGGTGGAAATGATTCGATGGATACCGTATTAAAGTTATCCGATTATGCAAAAAAAATCAACAGTGATGTGAAAATTATAGGAATTCCAAAGACCATCGACAATGATCTGTGCATGACAGACCACACTCCGGGCTTTGGCTCTGCCGCCAAATACATCGCATCGAGCATGCTTGAGATAGCCCATGATACCTTTATCTATGCTGTTAAGAGTGTGACAATCGTTGAAATCATGGGACGTGACGCAGGATGGCTGACCGCTGCCGCTGCTCTTGCAAGAAACGGATATAATTCCGCTCCACATTTGATTTATCTTCCGGAAGTTCCATTTGACACGGACGACTTCCTGTTAGACGTAAAACGTATGCTGTTTGAGCGCAATAACGTTATCATTGCAGTCTCAGAGGGTATCCGCGATGCTTCCGGCAACTACATCAGTGCTTCTGAGCAGTCTGTCGATACATTTGGTCACAGCCAGCTGAGTGGCGCCGGAAAAACATTGGAATTCCTTGTAAAAGAAAAATTAGGTGTAAAGGTCCGTTCCATCGAAGTGAATGTATTACAGCGATGTGCAGCCCATTTAGCATCCAAAACAGATCTTATGGAGTCTGTCGAATTAGGAAAAAAAGCCGTTGCACTCTCCGAGGAAGGCGTAACAGCTTCTATGGTCACCATGAACCGTGTATCTGACGATCCATATACGATTGAATATGGATATGCCGAGATAAAAAATATTGCCAACGAAGCCAGATCCGTTCCTGCTGAATGGATCAACGCCGCTGGCAATGATGTTACACAGGAATTAATTGATTACCTCACTCCATTGATTCAGGGGGAATCCAATGTCACCTATGAAAATGGTCTTCCTGTTTATATGGATGTCAGTCATTTGACAAAACATCAATAAATTTTCCAATCTCAGCCCACGCTTTTCTGGATTCTGGCAGCATTTTTGCTGCCATCTGGAAAATGTGGAACATTCCATCATAAATACTGAGTCTTACTTTCACACCCTGATGTCTCGCTTTCGAGGCAACGCTCACCGAATCACTTAACAGCATCTCATAAGAACCTACCTGTATGAGCATTGGCGGAAATCCCCTGAAATCCCCATACAGAGGTGAAATATAAGCATCCATCGGATCATGGTCTCCCACATAATCTTTGTTATAGATCAGACTGTCCCTCGTATTTCCAAACAATGGATCTCTCTCATAATTGGTATCATACGATTCACCGCTTGCCATAAGATCCGTCCACGGAGACATTGCAACGATCCCACATGGAAGCTGCATTCCATGATCTTTCAGATAATGGCACAGTGCCATCGCAAGCCCTCCTCCTGCGGAATCTCCTGCCACAATGATATCCTCTGCAAACCAGCCCTGACCAAGCAGCCACTGATATGCGCTCACTGCATCTTCCAATGCCGCCGGGTATGGATTTTCCGGTGCCACACGGTAATCAATGGTGAGTACACTCATCCCTTTGCTGACTTCATTGTAAAGTCCCGCAAACATGCGGTATGCGTTCCGCATCGCTCCGATATACCCACCGCCATGAAGCTGTAAGATCACCTTCTGCTCATTCGGATTTTCCTTTAATTCAAGCCACTCCATTGTGAAGTGCTCCATCTCGATAGTGGTCATGGTGAACATATCCGGGCATTTCCATGGTGGCTCAACCATCTTTTTACGCAGCTCACCGCTTTTGATCTTCCTGCCGATCAGGTTATCGTTTGTCACATGCGCGATCAGGTCACGCATGACATTTCCTGCGATGCTCGCTTCGTTTGTCTCATGTTCTCTTTCTTTTTTCAAAGTCAATTTTCTGATCATAAACCCTCTTATTCAAACTTCTGTCGTTTCCTTATCTGATATGGAATCTTCTCTTCAGTTCCACCCTGGCTCTTCTGTCACCGATGATCAGCGTTCCAAGGAACAAAAATACAGACGTTCCGAGTGCCGCGAGCGCCAGATACGGCACATAAATAAAA
>ERZ791620.1148-NODE-1148-length-11083-cov-12.038810_pt1 | contig 11083 bp, 3 predicted proteins | sample MGYA00509962_ERZ791620 | MGnify/ENA primary metagenome ERZ791620 (study PRJEB30046, sample SAMN00715162) | human gut metagenome | study: EMG produced TPA metagenomics assembly of the A metagenome-wide association study of gut microbiota in type 2...
AAAAACATATTTCAAAGCTTCGTTCTATGGGAATTTTGTCTCGTGAAGGAGCAGATCATGGTGGCTATTGGCGCATTATTGTTAACCCTCAAACTGAGCAATAAAACTATGGAGACATCTTTCATACCATTCAGTGTAATAATTGCCGTTTTGATTATCGCCTTTTTGTTTGCCTCTTTGCCACAGGTAAACCATAAAACGCGATACAAAGTACTTTATGCAATAGCCATCATCATGTTATTAGCTGTTATCCCTATTAGTGAATATATGGCTGGTGGCATACAAAACTCAAGTAACAATTATCTGCTTGTCCTAATATTCGATATTGCAGTAGGATATTTCTGTATGTATATTGCCGCTTTACTGAAGTTCAATGTTCTTAAACGAAAGAACCAAGCATTAGAAAACGCCTTGACAGAAAAGCAACAAGAAAATGTAGCAATCCTATTGGAGCATCAAAACGAAAAACAACAAGCACTTCAGCAAAGAGAGCTTGAATGGTTAGCTGGGAAAATAAAGATGTTTACCGAAAAAGAACAGGAAGCTATTCTTGCCAGTGCTCTATCATTTGCTGAACATGACTTGATAGTTGCTCCCTCAATAAGCATACAGCCCAAAGAAACATGTAGTCAGCAAGAACTAATGTACTTTGTCTGCTCTGCTTTTTACAATATGGATAAAAGTCGTAGTGAAGTTGTGGGTTTCTTATATAAAGTTTTTCCTCTCTATTTTCCAGCAGGAGAAAGTGCATTGGCTAAAAAGATGCCGGGATTGGAAAAGGTAAAAGAAAGAAGGGAAAAAGAAAACACTCAGAAATAAATATCTAAATTATCAAGAACATGGATAATGTTAAAAAATATACTCATTCTAACTTTTTCACAAATAGAGACAACAATACCCTCATAAAAGAATTTGAGGGCATACTACACCATAATCCTCATATTTGTAATCTTGATGCAGTTGTCGGTTTTCTCAGAGCATCAGGATATTTTTCTTTACGTCCTTTCCTAGACAACATAAATAAGGTTAGGGTCTTAATAGGAATAAATGTAGATAAATACATTGCACAAGCAACAAGGCAAGGAAAGATCTTTTTTGGAGCAGAAGAAGAAGTAAAAGAAGAGTGTCTACGTGAAATTCGCCGAGATATAGAGCATTCGCATTATAGCAAAGAGGTCGAAAATGGAATGTTCCAAATGGTGAAAGACCTTATTGATGGTAAATTGGAACTAAGAGCGCATCCTTCAAAAAAAATACATGCCAAAATATACGTACTTTATCCAAACGATTTTAATCAATACACCCAAGGAATGGCTATAACTGGTTCCAGTAATCTTACTGGAAACGGACTAGGCATCACGGAGGAACGTCAGTATGAGTTTAATGTAAAAATGGATAGATATGATGATGTAAAATTTGCCAAAGAAGAATTTGAATTATTATGGAAAGAAGCCGAAGGATGCGAAATTACGGCTGATGATGTAAAAACATCAATAGATCATACATACCTCAAAGGTGATGCTTCACCTTATGACCTTTATATTAAAATGCTCATGGAGTATTTTTCGGATAGAGTCATGGCAACAGACGATAACAATCCATTTGATATGCCGGAAGGGTATAAGAAATATGATTACCAAATGGATGCTGTGGAAGAAGGTTATCAAAAGCTACTGCGTTACGATGGCTTTTTTCTTGCTGATGTTGTAGGTCTTGGCAAGACTGTAATTGCTACAATGATAGCTAAGAAATTCTTGATCGAGAATGGGCGTGACAAAACAAAAATTCTCGTCGTCTATCCACCTGCCGTAGAACACAACTGGAAAGCAACATTTAAAGATTTTGGCATTGACAAGTATGTTAATTTTATTTCCAATGGCAGTTTGTCTAAGATTCTCGATGAAGACAATTATAACTACTGGAATGCTGATGAATTTGACCTTATTTTGGTTGATGAAGCACATAAATTCCGCTCGCATACAACCTCTGCCTTTGAGCAATTGCAGGAAATATGCAAAATGCCCCGTATAGAAAATGGAAATATTCCCGGCTTTAAGAAAAAGGTAATGCTTATTTCAGCAACACCTATGAATAATACACCTGCAGATATATACACAGAAATCCAATTATTCCAAGATCCACGCCGATGTACGATTGATGGTGTATCAAATTTAACGGCATTCTTTTCACCTCTTATTAAAGAATTTAAACAGCTAAAAAGAGAGCCAAATTTCGACATAAGTCGATTCAAGAAATTAGCAGAACGAGTTCGAGACCGCGTTATCAAGCCATTGACGGTTCGGCGTACACGTACTGACATCGAGAACGTGCCTCGATATAATAAGGATGTGAATGGCTTTCCAAAAGTAGAGCGTCCTATAGAAAGTCGATATGAGCTTAATGAGCATCTCGCTGATTTGTTTGAACATGCTATGCTTACTCTTGAAAAGAACTTGACGTACGCTCGTTATCAAGCTATAGCCTACTTGAAGCCTGAAGTGGCACAAGGACTGTATGATAACGCGGAATTAATAAGCCGCAGCTTAGCTGGAATCCGTAAAAACGGATTGGTGAAGCGGCTAGAAAGCAGTTTTTATGCTTTCCAAGTTTCATTAGACAATTTCCGTCAAGCAAACCAAAATATGATAGATATGTTTGACCGCAACAAAGTATTCATTGCTCCGGATCTTGATATCAATATGCTATTAGAATCAGGGTTGAGTGATGAAGAAATTGAGGAGAAACTAAATGCCAAAGCGGAAGATAATCCCAAAAATGCAGTATTCACTGCTGATGATTTTAAGCCTGAATTTATAGAAATGCTTAGAGGAGATCAGAATACACTTGAAATGTTATGTTCAGAATGGGCAGATATAAAAGACGAAGATGATTCCAAGTTCACAAAGTTCAATGAGCTGCTTAAGCATAAGTTGTTCAAATCGGAACGCAATCCTGAACAGAAACTGGTTGTATTTTCAGAATCAGTTGACACAGTAGAGTATTTGGCACGCCGTATTAATCGTAAAGACGTATTGGTAATCTCCGCTGATAATCGTAGTAAGCAGTTCAAAACTATCCGTGAGAATTTTGATGCTAACTATAAGACAAAACTCAATGACTACAATATCATCCTCACCACAGATGTGCTTGCTGAAGGTGTAAACTTGCATCGAGCAAATGTGATTGTAAATTATGACACTCCTTGGAATAGCACCCGACTGATGCAACGTATTGGTCGCGTCAATCGTATCGGTTCTTCATCCAAACATATATACAATTACGTTTTCTATCCATCCCGTGAAGGAAACCGTGAAATCAATCTAAATCAAATCGCATTAAGTAAGATTCAAACCTTTCATTCCACCTTCGGTGAAGACAACCAAATTTACTCACAAGAAGAAATTCTTGACCGCGACTTAAGTAAACTCTTTGATGAAGGCATGAAGAAACAAAAGGAAGAATGTAATCAAGAATTGCCATATTATGAGGAACTCCGTGCACTCTATCAAAACAACCGTAGAGAATATAATCGCATAGCAAAACTCTCATTGCGTAGCCGTACTGGTCGTGAAATGAAAAAAGTAGATGGAGTAACACTTGCAAATGACACTCTTGTATTCCTGAAAACGAATTTCCGTAAGGTATTCTTTTTGGTCTCAGAAACAGCAGAAGAACTTTCTGTGCTTGATGCTCTAAAATATTTCAAAGCTCCCAAAGAAGAACAATCCGCAGAGCGTATAGAGCAACACCATAAGCATATTAATATGGCTTTACGAAAATTTCGCATGATGCAGGATGAAGAAGCACGTTCTCAAGAAACTACCCATGAAGAACAAGGTTCTGTTGGAGTGCAAGTTAGTACCGCTGTAAATTTGTTAAATAATTTCATTCGTGAAATAGACGATAATGAACTATACATAAAAGTAGTTCAGCTCAAAACATTAGCGGAAAGAGGTGTCATCACCTACATAGCTAAACGCTTACAACGCATACAGAAAAACTTGCGTCGCGTAGGAGGTAAAGCCAGAATGACACATGATGAAGCACTTGCAGAAATCATTGATATGGCAAAAAAGTATGCACCATATTATACGGCACAAGAATCTCTGCTTAATGAGCAAGAGACTAATGCAGAAATTATTTTATCAGAATCATTCAATAAACTCTAAAAATAGCAATATGAACTACAAAGAAGTCATCGAATCTAAATATAATCGTGAGGCTTGGCAAAAATTGCTTTATGATATATTCCGAAACAAAATTAGTTTTTGGAACACTCCTTCTGCGGTCCACGTAAGTAGCCGCTTAGCTAAAGAAGCATTGAATCTTGGCAAAATATCTCTTGTAGATGGAGAATCTATAGCCATATACGAGGTGGAATTGAGTGACAAAGTTGACATTGAGCGTAACCGTCGTGGCATTCGTGATATGCTCACTACAGATTGGCGTAATATGGGGTATGCTGGAGCATTTATGTTCTGTTATCGTAAGGATGAAAGCATTCTTAGATTCTCATACGTAAGTGAAACTTGGGGGTTTAACAAACAAGGCGAATATGAAAAGATGTCAACTAATACAAAACGCTATACATATTTGCTTGGCGAAGGTCGTGGATGCCGTACTGCCATAGAACAGTTTGGCACATTGAAAAATAGCAAACAGACACTCAGTGACATAACGAATGCATTTTCTGTCGAGACACTCACAAAGCAGTTCTACAAGGATTTATTCGAATGGTATCAATGGGCTATAGAACCATCATCCAATGTTTCTTTTCCCAATAATACGGGAACTGAAGATGATGACCGTGAGGATTTAGAAACAAAAGTAATTCGACTTATTACCCGTATTATGTTCGTATGGTTCATCAAGCAGAAGGACTTGGTACCACAACGGATATTCGATATTGATTATTTGCAGACTATCCTAAAAGAGTTTGACCCATATAGTCAGACTGTTGGAAACTATTACAATGCAATTCTCCAGAACTTGTTCTTTGCAACACTTAACCGTGCTATTGAAGATGAACAAGGAAACAAACGCAAGTTCGCTACCAATATAAAGAAAGATATCAAAACCCTCTATCGCTATGCCGAAATGTTTAACATCAGCGAGAATGATGTCGTTACCTTATTCTCAGAAGTCCCCTTCCTTAATGGTGGACTCTTTGAATGCCTTGATAAGACCAAGACGATTGACGGTGTTGAACAGGCCTACAATTATGATGGCTTCAGTCGCAACGACAAACGTTTTGCTGATGGGCGCTATCGCAATCGTGCCATTATCCCTAACAATCTGTTCTTCGATTCAGAGAAAGGACTGATTTCAATCCTCAGCCGCTACAACTTTACAATAGAGGAAAATTCACCCGAAGAACAGCAGGTAGCCCTTGACCCAGAATTGTTAGGTAAAGTATTTGAGAATCTATTAGGCGCATACAACCCCGAAACAAAGGAAACAGCGCGAAATCAAAGTGGTTCGTTCTATACGCCCCGTGAAATAGTCAATTACATGGTAGACGAAAGTCTCATTACCTATTTAGGAGATACTCAATTTGTACGTTCCTTATTCAATCCAGATTTCACCCTTGACAGAGAAAAACCAGAAGAATATCAGCGTGTCGCTAAAAGATTAAAGGCTATCAAAATACTTGACCCGGCTTGTGGTTCTGGAGCATTCCCGATGGGATTGCTTAATCGCATGATAGATGTGCTCTGTCGTATTTCTCCAAATGAGAAAGTGTATGACTTGAAATTGGCAATCATAGAAAATTGCATCTATGGCAGTGACATTCAGAGTATCGCAGCCCAAATAACAAAACTACGCTTTTTTATCTCACTGATTTGCGATTGTGAAAAAGATGCTTCTAAACCAAACTTTGGCATACCGACATTACCAAACCTCGAAACAAAGTTTGTCGCTGCCAATTCTTTGATTGCTAAAAAGAAGCAAGCTTCACACTGTTTATTTGAGAATCCGGATATTGAGCCAACAAAACAGAAATTGATAGAAGTCCGTCATGAACATTTTTCTGCAAAAACTGCTAACCGCAAAAGTACCTTACGAGAAAAGGACAAGGTATTACGTGAAAAATTAGCTAGATTACTGGCGGATGACAAAGACTTTGCCCCTGAAGATGCTATACAATTGGCAGCATGGAATCCTTATGACCAAAATACAGTAGCAGAGTTCTTCGATCCTGCTTGGATGTTTGGAGTCAGCGATGGCTTCGATATAGTAATAGGTAACCCTCCATACATCCAGTTACAAAATAATGGTGGTGAATTGGCTAAACTCTATGAACCATGTGACTATAAAACATTCGCAAAAACGGGAGACATATATTGCCTTTTCTACGAACGTGGATGGCAATTACTGAAACCCAAAGGTCATCTTTGTTATATCACGTCCAACAAATGGATGCGTGCCGGATACGGAGAAAAAACACGTGGATTCTTTGCTAAGAATACAAATCCCCAATTGCTTATAGACTTCGCAGGCGTGAAAATATTTGAGAGTGCTACAGTTGATACAAACATCTTACTCTTTTCTAAAGAAGATAACAAGCATAAAACTTTATGCGCTGTCACCAATAAACAAAATAAAGATGGCGTTAAGAATTTGAGCGTTTTCGTGCAGCAACAAGGCGTGGAGTGCGACTTTACAGGCTCTACCCCGTGGGTGATATTGTCTCCCATTGAACAGAGTATCAAACAGAAGATTGAAGCGGTTGGAACTCCACTTAAAGATTGGGATATAAATATCTATCGAGGTGTGCTTACTGGTTATAATGATGCTTTTATCATTGATACGGAAAAACGTGAAGCGATATTGGCGAATTGCCAGACGGAAGAAGAACGCAAAAGAACAGCTGAACTTATACGACCGATTTTGCGTGGCAGAGATATTAGGAGATACGGGTATAAATGGGCTGAATTATGGATTATCAACATTCATAATGGTATAAAAGGTAAATTACCTCGCATCAAAATCGAAGATTATCCTGCCATAAAAGCTCATTTAGATTTATATTGGGATAAAATATCGAAAAGAACAGACAAAGGAGATACGCCATATAACCTTCGTAACTGTGCTTATATGGAGGATTTTAATAAGCCAAAAATTGTCTATCCCAACATGACAAAATATATGCCGTTCGTATATGATGACAATGCTTATTGTACAAATCAAAAGTGTTTCATTATAACAGGTCAAGCTATAGCATATCTTACTGCATTCTTCAATTCTTCTTTGTTCAAGTTCTGCTTCCGTGATTCATTTCCAGAACTACAAGGTGGAACTCGTGAAATGAGCAAAATTTTTTTTGACAAAATTCCAGTAATGCAGGTGACAGACGAAATGAATGCACGATTCAGGTCTGCTGTTAATGATATTCAGAATGTATATAGCAAGTCGAAAGCCATGGCAATAGATTCCATGATTTTCGACTTATATAATCTATCAGAGAAAGAACGACAAGTTATTGGCTTTGTTGAGATTGAGTAACAAAATCAGTGATGTAGTTGATTTCAGCAGGAGATAAATCGTATAGTTTGAAAGCTAAACGGTTTATTTCCTTTTCTGTTTCTTCCGAGCGATGTTTCAAGACCTCTTCCAGTAAATTTTCAAACAAGCATTCCATATCTTTATTCATCGGTATCAAAATAGGTTCAATGGCTTGTACGCTTACAAGCAAGTCTCCAGTACCAGTCTTGGGAGAATCTTTGAACATATAATGCCCCATAAGAGAATTTAATATGCAGCACAAATAAGCCATGTGTTGCCCTGTGGCAAAGCAGGTACTATCAAGACCAAAATTACCCGTAGTGTCATACGAGAAGCGAAGTATTGACCCTATACGCTTCCATATTATTTTTGGCCGCATAAAATCCTCCCAATAGCTGATGCTGTCTTGTGTTTCAAACCACTTATTGTGAGTCTTCTTGCGAGCCTTGATTTTTTCGCCGTTGATAGAATAGGTCTTGCCTGTCTGCTCCAGTCTTTCTTTGCCAAATGAAAGAAGATGTCGCTTTACGGCAGGGTACAGCTCTATGTCGTAGTGACGTGATGGAAATGTGGCTATGAGGTACTTGTCAGCCCACTCATATTCATACCTCCTAATATCTCTGCCACGCAAAATCGGTCGTATAAGTTCAGCCGTCCGAACACGTTCATCTTCTGTTTGACAATTCGCTAGTATCTCATCACGCTTTTCGGTAGAAATGATAAAAGCATCATTGAAACCAGTTTTTATCCCATAGTTGATTTGGATGTTCCAATCCTTCAAGGGTATTCCCACAGACTCAATCTTCTGCTTGATGCTCTGTTCAATGGGAGACAATATCACCCATGGGATAGAATCTGCAAAGTTACACTTCACGCCTTGTTGCTGCACGAAATCGCTCAAATTATTCAAGCCATTCGAATCTTGTACCAAACAAGCTTGTGTGTTAAAAATATTTGCTGCTTTTTGAGATAAAAGAATATTTGCTTCTACCGTTATTGCATCGAATATTTTTATACCTGCAAAATCTACCAACATAATAGGATTGGTCTTGCTTGCGAAATAACCTCGCAAGGCTTCACCATACCCTGCACGCATCCATTTATTAGACGTGATATAGCAAAGAAAACCATTGGGAGTAAGCAGGTTCATACCCAACTCATAGAAGAGGCAGTAAATATCACCAGTGCGTGCATAAGTTATGTAACCCATGCATTCTAATACATCGGCACTCTTACCCATAGATTGTAACTGAATGTAAGGTGGATTGCCAATGATACAGTCAAATCCCAAGAAGTTGCCTTCGGCATCGAGTACTTCTGGAAACTCTATACGCCATTCGAATGCACCAAGATAAATTTTGTTGGAGCGTATTTCCTCAAATATATTTTCTAAAGTCGCAATTTCTTTCTTTAAATCGGCAATGCGCTTGTCCGACGCTTTCTTTTCCTTTTTTGTCGGTTCAAACAGTTGAGGCGCTTGTAAGTTTGCCAACTCAGAGCGGCGTTTGTTCAATCTAACCAATCGTGCATCCCGGCGGTTGATCTCTGTTTTCAGTTTCGACTTGATTTCTGTTATAAACGTTTCCAAATCCTGCTTTTCGCTTTTACTTTGGGCATTTTTATATTTAGCTACAGCCTCCTTATATTGGCTGATGCTGATACTAGACTCTCGCAGTACGGTCTGAATACTGTCTGTCAAAGCGAATCGGTGAAGCAAAGAATTTCCACATTTGATGTTAATGTCGATATTTGGTAAGGTTTCTAAATAAGTGTAATTACTTTCAGCCGTATAGTAAGCATTCTTCAACAATTCAATCCACAGTCGTAGGCGGCAAATCTTCACAGAGTTGGGGTTAATATCAACGCCAAATAAACAGTTCTCAATGATTTGACGCTTCTCCTTGAAAAGGGTTTCCTGCATGCGGCGACTTTCCGCATTGAGTGTGTTGTAAGCAAATAAGTTGCCTTCGGCATCGGTCACAATCAGCTCATCATTTTCAATGGTAAGTTGATAGTCAGCTTTGCGGATGCGCTTACCAGTAGCATCTACTAAAATACCCAATTCGTATTTCAAGAGTATCAGTTCATTGAGAGCAGACACAAGAAAGTGACCCGAACCAACAGCTGGATCACACAGTCGCAAACTGTTAATTAGTTCATTAGCTTCGACTATATTGTCAATATGGTTGTATAGTTCTATACGGGTGGTACAATTCCAGCCATAATAACCATTAAACTTTTGCAACACGGTCTTGGTGATTGCTTCACGGCACATGAACATAGTGATAAAGCCTGGAGTGAATACTGAACCATCCTTGTGACCATTTATTTTCTCGAATATAAGCCCTAAAACAGAAGCATTGATGAGTGTTTTAGCCTCTTCTTGCACTTCTTCACTGCCTTCGCTCGCAAAGTTATAAGCGTCGAGAAAAGCAAACAAATATTGCAGGGTGGGTAATGCGTTGACTTGTAGATTGCGTTTTTTATTTCGTAATACGCTACTCGCCAAGACAGGAAGTACCGTACGTTGTGAAAGGCTGTTTATCTTAATTGTTTTACTTTCCAAATCTGTCACCTCGAAAAGAGAACTGTTAAGATAGGGAACGTAAGCAAAATCACGCATAATGGAGTGTGTGCGGCTGCCCATGTCACGTGCAAGCACTTGGAAAAAGAGTGTGTTGAGATCATCATAGTCATGAATCTTAGTTATTGAAAGAAATTTATAGATTGCATCTCCATTGTGGTATTTCAACATCTGAGCCTCCAACAGTTTCAAGAAAAGGATACGATTCATCCAAGTAATACACAATTCCATTGCAACATTGAATAACCGTTCCTCATAATCATTCCCATACAAACTACCATTTATGTGACGCAAACAATCTTCTGCATCCAGTTGGTTAATAGTATTCTCTAGTAATGAAGCCTCGTCACGCCGTTCCACAGCTTTGCGTACAATCACGGTTTTATTATTCTCTTTGCGTTCCTCAATACCAATAATGTGTAGCAGCTCAGTGTAGAATCCACGGTTGAGCGAATTGCTGTCATTTTGGAACGATAGCTTCAAAAGATGTGTATCGCTGAATATCTTATAAAGTTCGATAAGTTTGCGTGAAGCGCTACTGTCTGTTCTATCAAGCAGGTGTTGATAGTCTTGTAAGTTGAAGTAAGTGTATTCAAGGCTATCTTTCACCTCCTCAATATAGGTTGTTGCAATTTCAGTATAGAAGAAATCGGTTTTGTTACTGGTTTTGCGTCCATCCACAAAGTCTTGAAACTCACGACGTAATTGTTTGTTCTGATAGAATTTGCGTTCAAACTCATGGGCATCAAAAATAAAGAATTCATGAATATTAGTAGCGATGAGATATTTAATATCATTGTTCTTCTTATTGACACGTTCTTTAAGATAGTATAGCAATAATTCCTGCAAAGCCTTACGATTAAGATTGTCATTAGAAATCATCTCACCTTTGTTGGTGGTACTCTTTACTTCAATCAATAACCCTATATTGGACTTGATAGTTTTATCCAATCGGATAGCCAAATCAATATCTTCTTCGGGAGCCATGTAGTA
>ERZ791620.1150-NODE-1150-length-11080-cov-1.741587_pt1 | contig 11080 bp, 10 predicted proteins | sample MGYA00509962_ERZ791620 | MGnify/ENA primary metagenome ERZ791620 (study PRJEB30046, sample SAMN00715162) | human gut metagenome | study: EMG produced TPA metagenomics assembly of the A metagenome-wide association study of gut microbiota in type 2...
AATTATAAGCAGAAGATGTCTTCTTATTATGGTATTTTACGATTGGGAATATTTGGTTCTGTGGCGAGAGGAGAACAGACGGAGGATAGTGATCTGGATGTATTTGTAGAGTTGCAAATTCCTAATCCTTATATCTTAGGTGATATTAAAGAAGATTTGGAACACATGACCGGATACAAAATTGATTTGATTCGTCTGTGTGATAATTTGAATAAGCTACTTTTGCAAAATATAGAAAGAGATGGAATATTCGCATAAAGATGAAATATTGCAAATACTGCGGAAAATAGAAGAGATTATTGATAAAATAGAATACAGAAATCAGTCTATACTGTAGATGACTATTTGTTGAGTAAGGCGGAAATGGAGAAACTGGATGTTATATGTGTGTAGGTATTATTTATTGTTGCTGATATGAAAAATAGTTCGTTAATTTTGTTGTATAATAATGCAGAATATTTGCCTTTTCACTTATCTTCAGGTTTCGAATCAAAAGGATGGGAGGTTACTCTAGATAAAAGACTGATTGGAAAGGCTGCTGTCGTTGTTTTCCACCTTCCTACGTTACTTGATGTATTATCGGAAGAATTAGAAAAAACAGAAGGACAGTTTTGGGTTGCTTGGAAACATTCGAGAGAACGAGAATGGAGATTCAACGCTAAACCAGTATGGGGAAATATATTTGACTTGTATTTATCTTATCCTCCTCAGTGCTATTGGAAATGCGCTACAACTTTTGGTTCTCAGCTACGTCCGTATAAACTAATGTATCCTTTATTGGACGAGATAACGAATTGGTTTAGAAAAATAGATTTTATGATAATTGGAACTCAAAAGGGAGGAAGTACTGCTTTGCATGACTACCTTCATCATCATCCTTCTTGTTGGGGATCATTTTTTAAAGAGCCCGGTTTTTTTCTTTACCCAACTGAATATGCGAAAGGATTTCCATTTTTTATGGAATATATGTGGAAGGAATATCCTCCTTTCCGTTATTCTTTATCCGATAGTCTTTTGTTTGAATCTACTACTTGGTATTCTTATTGGTATGAGGTTCCTGAAAGACTTTTTGAATACAATCCTCATTTGAAATTTATTTTTCTTGTTAGAAATCCCATTGATAGAGCTTATTCGCAATATAACATGTTGATAAATTGGAGGAAAAGTCAGCTTTTACATGAATATGAACTTTTCCCTGATAAAGAAAAATTGAATATTTTATTAAAGAAGCTACTTGATACTCAGAATTTTCCCTTTTCGTATTGGGTCAATCAGGAAATAGAAAAGATAAGAAATCAGGAGAATACGCCAATAGATTTTTTTCCTGATTTTCTACATCGTGGATTTTATTATGAACAATTAGAGCGTTATTATCAGTTTTTTCCTGTGGAGAATATTTTAGTTATTGAACATCGTGAATTAAAAAACAATCGCATATCTACACTCAGAAAGATTGAACAATTTCTAAATATTCCCTATGTGGACTGGAATACAATAAATTTAGATGATAAGTTTGTCTCACAATATAATGTAAAATTACCTAGTGATATTCGTAATAAGCTTAAGGCTTTTTTCAAGCCATATAATGAGAAATTTTATAAACTCATAAAGAGGAACTTTGATTGGTAATAATTTATAGTTTGAGTTAGCATTTTCCATCTTTGCGAATCTTATCTGTGTTTGACTTCAGAAATAATTCTTTGGTATGTTGGACTGTATATTACTTTGGGAGACAAACTCCATTCGTTTATTCGCTTTTGCAAAATGCTCTCTTATTTTACCCTGCTGTTCCATATTACTTTGAGTAACATCCGAATACCCAAAATCCTTTTGTTCTGAGATAAAAGGATAGATAACCATTTTGTTTGTGGCTAGTTTGGATATAACTCCATCGGCTGTGTCAGTATCTTGAAATGAATAATCTAGCATCTTATCAAAAAAACGATTATAAACAACAATGAATTGTGTGCACCAAAACCAGTCTACTTTATAGCGATGATATCCTGCAGGGATCGCTTGTCCAAATCCTCCAATACCACCGGAAAGTACTTCTGCTCCTTGTATATAAGCTTCTGTAACTTCTTTGAACAGTAATTTGGGAGAATAATTTTCCGTGAAATAATGGTCGTCTTCGCAAATGACAATGATGTCATCTCCTTTCTCTTTTGCCATTTTTATGATTTTGATCATACTATTCCACAAACCTACTGCACCGATAGGATGAACCGACGCCTCTACTAAATTTAACTCGAATTCTTCCTTGTTGTCGAACTCTTTAATAATATGTTGTTTACGTTCTACCCTTTCTTTCATGTTGATAACATAAACCGGAAGATAAAAATCCGGTTGATGCTCGGATGCGAGTCGTTCTATAATCTTATTACTTTTATCGAGCCATCTGTTCCAGTTTAAACGTTCTTCAAAATTCTTTCGGGCCGTTTTCCTTAGTTGGGAATATGTTGCAGGGGTATTGAATGTATCTTTTATTTTATCAGCATATTCTAGTGCAGAAGCATCGATGTTGAACAGAAATCCATTTTCTCCTTCTTTGATAACCTGTGATACACCTCCTACATTAGAACCTAACGATGGAATACCATAGGCGCATGCTTCGCAGAAAGCTATTCCAAAACAGTCAAAGCGGGTGGGTAGAACTAGAAAATGCGAACGCGTTAGGATTTCATGGAATTTTAATCTATCATTCGGGTTTGCTTTGTCGATAAAAGGGTATATTTCAATATTCGGATCATTTGGTAAGGACATTGGAGGTTCACTCCCTATCATAGTGAGTGTACATTGAAATCCTCTTCCTTTTAGATTATGATAAATTTCAAGTACTTTGTTTCCGCCTTTCATATTCCAATTTCTTCCGATAAATAAGAGGTTACATGGTGTATTTATCGGCGATACGTTATCTGGAACTGGGATGTTCTCTATGATATTCGCTCCAAATTCAACCACTTCTATTTTCTCGGCATCGGCATTGTAATCCTGCATTGCGCTCTGTTTTGCCCATTCCGAACAATAAATAATTTTATCCGCCTTTTGTATAGCGAGTGATTCCAGTTGTTCGGCAAGTTTGGTAAGACTTTCATCATGCCAGTTCATGTATTGGTTAAACAGATGAAATGTAGTATCTCCAATATAAATAAGTGGTACATCCGAAACGAGATATGCGGAAAAAAAATAATCTCGGCATATAACTACATCATAACATTCTTTTTTCAATAGATCAGAAATCAACTTACCAAAAAGCAATGCATAATTTTCAGGAAAGAACATTTCGCCGTTTTTGAAATTGGCTTTGTGGAATGCTAGTATATCAGAGAATATAGTTTTACCTACCCATATCACCCTATGCTTCTTTTGCAGTGAAGTATATAGATAGTTGAGAGTTCCCGACCAGCTATTTCGATCATAGGGATTCAATGAAGATAAAAAGGCGATGTTCATGATTCTACTAGTTTCATCTAAAATAATTTGTCAATCAGCTTCATCATATAATTATCCCTAATATTTATACGTATTTCCTGTTTCGATTTCTTATGCTTCCAGAATAAATCATTTAGCTCTTTTGCTCCGTTATATACTATAGTATCATGTGGAAGCTGTATTTCCATACGTTTCAAAAACTGCAGATACGATTGTACACGCTCTTCAGTCCAGAAATGATTCATCACCATCCACATGCCCAAAGACTCATTTGGGGATAAAGTTACGTAATAAGTACTGTCGTTTATTATTGTAAATTGACTGTCCTCTCCTTTATTGATTTCATTCACTGCAAAATATGCACCACCTGTGAACGATTCAAAATCACTAAGTGATGGTTCGTTAAGACTATCCCAGCGACTTTTTTCTACCAAATGGCATGTAATCTGAATATCAGAATCTGTTTTATTATTTATTGATCCCCAAATACAATAGTCACAACTTGATAGCAGTAAAATATTCAGGATACATATGGGTAGTAATCTTTTCATAATATTACAAATTATAATCCATTTATAAAATCAAATTAGTGTCTCACGCTGTATCTTATTAAATAGATTCACAAAGAAGCGGAATATATCTTCATTGGACATCCATTTATTCTTTTCTAAATTTTCAAAATCAGATAACACATTGTTTAATGTTTTGTTATTATGGATTGAGAGAAGATGAAGAAGTATCTCCCTCCTCAATTGATTGATTCCTATGCACATCTCCTCCTCTTTAATTACAGTAATCTGCGTGTTGCTCCTTCTAATCATCAACAATTCTTGTGGCTCAACAAATAATAGACCTTTGGTCTTAGCAATATCAAACCATAATTTATAATCTTCCACATAGGGGTAATTTTGATATTCAATATTGTGGTTAAACAAGAATTCCTTTTTAATCATTACGCTAGGATGAAGTAACATATTATGTTTAAATAATTCGAATACAGGTTCGTGGATGATCCCATATCCAAGATGAGAAGTGTTTTTCTCCTTCCCGTTGTCACTAAAAAATCTAGCCCACGTGCCGCATACTATGATATCCGGATTTTTTTTCATACGTTTTAATTGTATGCGTAGCCTTTCGGTATGCATAATATCATCTGCATCCATACGTGCAATATAAGGGGCAGAAGCTAACTTTATTCCTTCATTTAAGTTGGGGATAAATTGATGTTCTCTTTTTTCTAAACGTATTCTTTGGTCTGTATATCCTTGTATGATTTCTACTGTCCGATCTGTAGAGCCGTCATCTATAATAAGAAGTTCAAAATCTGTAAGCGTTTGCCTCAAGACGCTATTAATAGCATCCTTTATATATTTTTCGCCATTTCTGACAGGCATTAAAACTGTTATCTCAGGCATTGGTCTTGTTCTATTAATTGGTTATATACACTTATCGTATTCTCTATCATATTTGCCAGTGTGAATTTTTCCTGATAGTTTTTAATCGCATTTTTACTCAATTTTTGTCTTAAGGCTTTTTCATTCATTAATCGAATGATAGTATCTGCTAATTTATCTTCATTCAACTCTAATCCAAAATCCTCATCAAACAATAATGGAATTTTCAAAGCGTTTATTTCGTCTTCAAACATCTCGGAAAGCGCATCTACATCTGAAACAATTATCGGTAAACCGAACATGGACATTTCAATAGCCACATAACTGCATTGCTCATGCAGAGAGGGAATAATTCCAATTGTACTTTCTGAATATAATTTTTTTAATTCGTTAAAAGAGACAACTCCTAACATTTCAATGTCAAGTTGCTTATATGCTTTACGGATATAAGATGACATATATCCAGTACATTTTCCCACTAGCTTTAGTTTGTAAGAATGTCCTCGATTATATGCTATACTCAACGCATTAAGCAAACCAATAACACCTTTCTCACGACTTATTCTACCAACAAAAAGGATTTCATTTGTTTCTTTTTTATCTTTTTGCAAAGTTCTTTCTATATGATGATCCAATCCATTATATACGACAGATATTTTATTAGGATAGATATGATATGCTGAAATAATGTGTTTCTTTGCAGAATCAGAAACACATATAATTCTGTCAGATAGGGGGTATGCAATATTCTCAAGTTGATTTTTACTTATTAAATCGAATATGTTATTCAACCATTGAGAGTATAGCTTTTTAAAGTGATTTTCATTAAACTCAATACTAAATTTCCAAGGGATATATGCAAATGAGTTAACACATATCCACCTATAGAATTTTTTAGAATATTGGCTAATTTTACAAGAAATAATTCCTGGACATGCCAAATCACTTTTTCCTTGTTTTTAAAATAAGGAATTAATAAATCAGAGACAACCTCAAAATACTTAGTAAGCCAATAATTTTCATATCTCAAAGGTTTGGAATCTGGAGGAAATGGAATATTAGCTATAACTTTATTTCCTACCAACTCCACTTTAGGAAAGATAATATTAGTATTTAGGCATATAACATGAATTTTAAAGTCATTCCGTAATTTTAGACCTTCTAGTAGCATTTGAATGTAACGAACAACACCGGATGGACTAGCATTTTCAAATTGAATGATTACTATATTTTTATTCATTATTGTAACATAATATAATGTCCATTAAAATCTAAGTTTTTATTTTGAAGGCATGTCGTAAATAACAATCTGGGAAGTCCCTCTTTTAATGTATTTAATTTAGAATTATCCAATTTATAAAAATACTCTTTTCTATTAAAGAGTAATTCTGAGATATCCTCTCTTAGAAATGTCCATTTACTTTGTGGATATAGTCTTCGTAATTTGTTTAAATTGTAGAAAATGTTTATTGCTTCTTTTAGATCAATAGCTTCCAGAACTATATTGGAAATGTATATATCTATGAATTTATTTGCTATTTTCTTAATGTCTTCACGTTTATAATATATGCCATACTGTAATAAATTGCTCCCGAATGATATATTATTACAAATAAACCCGTCATTGAATAGACTCACAGATATTTGAACTATAATGTCTATAAGGTTTCTTTTGTAATTGGTCAACTCCTTATAAAGATTATAGCAACCTAATATTTTAGAAGCAATTTCATAAAATGAGGTGGATTCAAAAAAGTTTTTAGGAGTAACACTAAAGTAATTAGATAAATTATTTGTCAAAACCCAAAGTATACTTTCATAATCAGATATCGGTATATACTTTTTCGAAATCATTAGAAAAGAAGTAGCATCTATATAAGAAGTAATATTAGTTGTTTCATTCTCTTCCATTTGTTTTATAAACACTAATACTTGTTCATGTTCTTGACCATATAGATCTTGGTACTCGGCTTCTATGTATTGATTGTTTGTTAAATAAATAAGAGACCATGCTATTCCCATTTTCCCTTCATTAAATGTGTTTTTTTCTATAGAAGATGCTAATACTTCTTGTAACAATTTGAAGGCATGTTTCTCTGCTAATTCATCATGATAGTTACGTGAATATTCAAAAAGACTCAATGCGCACCCCATTTTTCCATACATTAAGCTAAAGTTATCCAATGCATATCCATGTAATAGTACGTAATTAACGAATGATTTGTCTTTCATTACAAGGTAAACTTAATGAAAATAATCTTTAAATCTCCAGCCTGTATTTTGTGAATAATCCACCTTCAAGTATCGTCCTTGAAAAATTGAACCATTTATTGTTTCCAACCAACCAAAACTCCAAGGAGGTAACTGATTAATACGCTTTAGAAGATTATTAATCAATATTTTTTCTTCTTGTTTTTCTATTTTTTGAGGGAATAAAATATGCCCTGATTCTTTGCCTTGGTTGTCAGTTACAATTAGAAGAGATAATGCAAATGTTTTAATAGATGATTTTACAGTATCCTGATTTGCAAACTCTTCCAACAGTCCTAAATCATTATATCGCATACTGTCATACCAGCAACCATCTAACATCATTGCTTTCTGTGACTTTTTTTCTATGCTTCCTTTTTTGATAGGTACATTTTCTTGTGAAATAACAATACCCTTAGAAATAGTTAATACAGCTTTTTCTCTAGATACAATCTCTCCAAACATATTTAATGGGCATAATAAAACATTAACCTTTCCTGAATACCAAATAGCAGGAACTCCTTTGCTGTTTTTTCCATATTTGTCAACTAATTCATTCATAAAATTAATTCCATTTTCACCTTCGACTTGTACCAAAGTGAGAGTACGTCTTAAAGGGGCATTGGGAGAAGGTGTGTACAATAAACTCCATTTTATTTTATCATATTCCAAATCTATTTTTGGTTCTGAAAATGGAAGAAGATCTTTATTAACTACAACTGCGTCTACTTCAAAGCCATCTATGGATTGCATAGGTGTATTTTTAGTTTCAGATTTACTAAAATTCGAAATCATATTCGATATAGGTACAGTTTTAGTTTGAGATAGCGCTACTGTACTTATTATTAAACAATAGCACATACATAATATAGAAGTTAGTTTCATGATTATATAGATTAAATATTAGAAAGGTACATATGAATTACTGTATTCATGATAAATGTAATAATTGTCATAGTATCCCTCACTAGAAAAATCGAGGTCTTTATCACTAGGGACATGATTATACTCATGATTGTGATAAAACGTATCATATCCCGAATAATTACCTACAGTTACAGAACGGTATTGATTCGATGTATCAATAAAAGCATAGCCACTAGTGCTATCTTCATACATGGCCCATTCCACATCGGTATTATTAGCTAAAAACTCAAATAATTCTTTAGAAGCTCCAGAACCTGAAATTCTATATCCATTATCAGTCGAGCAAAAAGATACATCTCCAGATACGTAAAATACATTACCACCTTCTATTGAACCTACCGCTATCATTGTTTTATCTGATGGTGTAGAACCACTATATGTTATCGTTCCATGGTCACCTATAATGTATAAACTTCCACCTCCAATAACACATTTATTTTCATCTTCACTTAAGATTGGCATCTCTTTCCGAATCTCATCAATGAGTGCCCTTGTTAATTTTTGTTTCATAAGTATTGAATTTTATTTGTGTGATTCTGCAAATATAGAAATAAATTTCGCATCTTTGCAAGAAATATAAATCTTTTTTTATGCAAACAAGACAATTCCCCTGGGAGTACCAAATGGATGCAAAAGACTGTGGTCCAGCATGTATCAAAATGATAGCAAAATACTACGGCAAATACTATTCGTTGCAATATTTGAGGGATTTATGTGGGATAACCAGAGAAGGAGTTTCCTTTTTGGATATTAGCTATGCTGCCGAAAAAATAGGGTTAAGAACTGTAGCTGTAAAGGCGACTATGGAGAATCTGACCAACAGGATTCCACTGCCATGTATCATACACTGGGACCAGCACCACTTCATTGTTGTGTATAAAACAAAAAAGGGGAAGATATATGTGTCCGATCCTGCCAAAGGCTTGCTTTCCTACCCGGAAGAGGATTTCAAAGACAGATGGTATAAGGAAGGGGAAGAATTCGGGATGCTGATGGTACTGGAGCCTATGGCAAACTTCAAGCAAATAGAAGCACATGAGCGGATAGAAAGATTCAAGAGTTTCGAAAACCTTCTCAACTATTTTACACCATATAAAAAAGCATTCGGCATATTGTTTGCTATCATGCTGATAGCCACCGGACTGCAAGCAGTACTTCCGTTTATCTCAAAGTCTGTAATAGATATAGGTATATATACTCAGGATATATCTTTCATCTACATGATGCTAATCGGCAATATTGTTCTTTTACTTAGTATAACGCTGTCAAATGTATTAAGAGACTGGGTCTTGCTGCACGTTTCTACCCGTGTCAATATCTCCCTCATATCGGACTATCTGATCAAACTAATGAAATTACCGGTGACTTTCTTCGAAAACAAACTGGTCGGTGATATCCTTCAACGGGCGGGCGATCATGAAAGAATACGCAGCTTTGTGATGAACAACTCCTTGGGGATGTTCTTCTCTATCATTACATTCGTTGTATTCAGCATTATATTGTTGATTTATAATCCTATGATCTTTTTTATTTTCATAGCGGGTAGCGGGATTTATGTAGCATGGATTTTCACCTTTCTGAGCATACGTAAAAAGCTTGACTGGGAGTATTTCGAACTGAATGCCAAGAACCAAAGTTACTGGGTGGAAACCATCGAAAATGTTCAGGAGATTAAAATAAACAATTACGAAGACCTTAAACGCTGGAAATGGGAAGCTATACAGGCAAGGATATACCGGTTGAATCTGAAAGTGCTGAAAATCAATAATGCACAGTCGCTTGGGGCGCAATTTATCAATAGTATGATGAATATTGCCGTCACGTTCTACTGTGCCATCGCCGTTATCAATGGAGATATCACTTTCGGAGTCATGATCTCAACGCAATTTATTATAGGGATGCTGAACGGACCTGTGGCACAGTTGGTCAGTTTTATACAATCTGCCCAGTATGCTAAAATCAGCTTTATGCGTATCAATGAAATTCATCAGCTGAAAGATGAAGACGATTCTTCGCCTGTGGTAAGCAACAATCTGAGTTTGCCTGTAGACAAAAGTTTATATCTGAAGAACGTATCATTTCAGTATTCGAGAAATGCTCCGCTGGTTTTGAAAAACATCACCTTGCAGATTCCCAAAGGAAAAGTGACCGCTATTGTCGGAGACAGCGGATGCGGCAAATCTACTTTACTCAAACTGTTGTTGCGTCTATACATGCCTTCGTACGGAGAAATCTGTATGGGAGATATGAACGTGAATAATATCAGTCTTCGCAATTGGCGTGCTAAATGCGGCTGCGTGATGCAGGACGGGAAATTGTTTAATGACACCATACAGAACAACATTGTACTGGATGATGCCAATATTGATTATGAGGCATTGCAGAAGGCTGTTGAAGTAGCCAATATCAGCCACGAGATAGAAGCTATGCCGCAGGGATACCAGACAATGATCGGAGAAATGGGCAGAGGTTTGAGTGGGGGACAACGGCAACGTGTACTGATAGCAAGGGCGCTCTACAAAGATCCGGATTATCTGTTTCTGGACGAAGCTACCAATGCACTTGATACGATTAATGAGCAAAAGATAGTAAGGGCATTAAATAACGTTTTCAAAAACAGGACAGTCATTGTGGTAGCTCATCGGCTAAGTACGATTCGCAGGGCAGACCAAATCATCGTATTAAAAGCGGGAATGATCATAGAGACAGGCAATCATCAAAGCCTGATGACAAACAAACAGTATTATTACAACTTAATTCAAAGCCAATATGAACCGGAAACAAACACCTTCTCCACAGAAGAAAGCGCAGACTAAATCATCCGGAAGAAGTGAAGAACTGGATGAGATTATTGACCGGATGCCCATGGCTTTCGGAAAATGGGTGGCACTGGCGGTCATTGTATTTGCAGCATTATTTCTATTGTTCGGATGGATTATCAAATACCCGGATATGGTGACCGGGCAAATTAAAATTAATGCGCAGAACCCGACCGTAAGGCTTGTTGCCAACAGTACGGGTAACTTGCTGCTTCTTTCGCACAAAGCACAGGAGGAAGTGAAGAAGGGGGAATATTT
>ERZ791620.1160-NODE-1160-length-10952-cov-2.640360_pt1 | contig 10952 bp, 5 predicted proteins | sample MGYA00509962_ERZ791620 | MGnify/ENA primary metagenome ERZ791620 (study PRJEB30046, sample SAMN00715162) | human gut metagenome | study: EMG produced TPA metagenomics assembly of the A metagenome-wide association study of gut microbiota in type 2...
TCACGCATTTCTTTGGTCTTGTCACCTTGCCCGCTATTTTTCAGCAGCCGCGAGGCTCGCCCCATGATGGCGAAAATGTTGCCGTCCTGCCCAATCAGCTGCATCTTGGGGCGCAGAGAATTCTTTTCCGGTTTCGGGATTTTCTCAAAAGATGGCGTCATCTTGAATCCATCTTCCTGCCAGAAATGAACAGCCAACGTGCCGTCATCCACACGAATATCCCTCTGTTCAAAGCCCTCGCCCCAGCCGTCACTGTACTGGCCGGAAATGTAGTTGCACAGGACGGTCTGCTCATCATCGAGCAGAGTTTCTTTCAGTTCCACGGTCAGACACCCGCACAGTTTGTTGCCGCAAATTTCCACAGACGGCACAGCACTTACCACCTTGCTGCGGACGGAATCGTCCTCGTGGTAATACTGCATAAGGTCACCGTCAAAATCAACAATGTCCTTTTTCACAGCCTCATCAACAGCGTCTGCGTATTGCAGCAGGTCATGGCCGTCCATTGGATAGCCTTCGTACTCGTTGTAAGATTCGTCCTCCCAGTCAGGTTCATCTGGGAAAAATTCCGCAGTCAGCGGAGAATAAAACTTCATTTCCAATTCACATCACCTCGGTTTCTGCCGTACAAATCATGGTTGATCTGCGCGGCGTAGTAGTTTTCAATCGTCAGCGGCGCATTGTAAAGCGCCGCCAGTAAGTATTTCTTGATATTGCGGATATGCGGCGGGTTGTCTTTCAGACTGTCCAGCACATACTGGATATGCTGAGCTTCAAGTTTCAGGAATCTGGACTTCACTACCTCTGCCGGAAACTCGTCCCCCGCAATACGGATACTGCTGCGTTTGGAACAGACCGTGTCCAGCATGAGTTCCACCAGCTCATCCAATCGAATCCTATCTGCCGGATTGTTCTTTGCCAGAATGTCGTACTCAATGTTTTCCTGAATCAAATCCCGATACTGCTCCCGCTCACTGTAGACTTGATAGACAGCCGTAAACAAAGCGCTGATGAAACGAAGAAAAACGGCAATGATATATATCAGACAGAGACGCCGCAGAAAATCGAGCAAATCAGAATCCGCATGCTCGGGGAATGCGATAGGAATGGCGATATAAATCAGGATAGGCGCTACCATCCGGCTGACATTCACCATCACTTTATGGTTGAATACAATGTCGTCCCAGGTAGCTTTGGTCTGCTTCACCAACTTGGCTACCACCCGTAAAATGATTTTACGGCAGATTATGTTAGCCAACAAGGCTATTCCGATAATAAACAGCAATACGATCAGATTATCTATTTTGTCCGCCCATACTTCATCCACACCTGCCGAGAGCAACGTACGGTTGACCTCCTGCATCACGACATTGCCAACATTCTCCGTATCTCCATTTGCCAATGCCACACTCACTGTATCAATCACTTCTTTCATAAAATAGTATCTCTTTTAGTTTATTCCCTTATTAGTTAGTTCCCTTTTATTCATTCTCCTTTGGCCAGATATTCCTGAATGTCCTGCCTCAGCCAGTCGTAGTGGAAGAGTCGCTTATAGGCGACGTTCTTCTTCAACATGATTTCGACATTCACCTGGCTGTTCTGATAACAAGTCAATTCATTCCTGAATTGTTCATTATGTTCCGCCAGTCGTTTGATTTCCTGTTCCCGTTCCCGGCGCAGGGCGGTACAGACGGGAATCAGAAGTTTCATCACGACATTATCCATCACGTGATGTCCCTGCATATATAAATAGGTGGTTTCGGGGACGAGTCCCAGTTCCTTTAATTCCGACCGCAATCCGTTCACTTGGTTGACAGAACCGGGGAAGCGTTTTTTCAGTTCAGCAAGTTTCTGATTAACTCGGTGTTGCAGTGCTTCCAGACTGTGTTCCGGATGTTTCAGACTGATCTCCCTCAAGGCAGTATAAGTATGGAAGTCGTACATCGGGAAAGTATACGTATCCCGTTGACGATAAAACCACACGTTCCACAGGAAAAGCGGGTATACGATTTCCGAATACCGTTTCAGATAAGCGTTGAAATCCAGTATAAAACGGTCGTTCAATGTGGCCTGCACACATACTTCGTGAAGACTTTCGGCAAAGCAGTGATAGTTTTCGATAGCGTATGTGTAGGTTTGGAATATGTACTTGTTCCGGTTGATCTTTCGGGAAGTGTTCGTGGCTCCCTGCAACAGGAAATCATAGTCACTGTCGACACAGGCAATCAGACTTCTGCCCAGTTCGGCGGTATTCAGCGTGTTCATGAGTACCATCTTCTTCCCCTTTGCCAATGAGGTGGCCGAAGGGAGCATCACTTGAAAATAATGCTCGTCATCTTCAAACTCTTCGAGTAATGTGCGCCAGAAAGCAACATCATCATAGCTCTCTACGTAAGCAATGATGCGCCGGCGAGCCTTTTTGGAATACAGCTTGTGGGCAGCATTGAAGTAAGAAGAAGTCAGATTATCGCGTAGTGAAGTTGCCATGTAGAAGTTGTCATTAACAATTAATAGTCGGGGGGAGTCTGAATCCGTCCGCTTCGGTGGAAATATCGCTCACCTCTGTCACTGCATCCAGCCAGCCCTCCATGATGACGGCAGGCGAATGGGTGGTCAGAATGATTTGCACATTGGGATTCAGTTCTCGGATCATTGAAATCAGTTTCTGTTGCCATTCGATGTGCAGGGAGGCTTCCGGTTCGTCCATGAAAAGGACACAGTGGCTGTTGTCCTGCACGAGCACTGTCAGCAGAATCACGAGCATTTGCTTTTCACCGGACGAGAGTTTGTATGGAAACAGCAATTCTCCGTCCTGATAGAAGGCTATGTCATTCCGACGGCGGTCTATCTTTTTGCGGGTGTAGCTGAAAAGTTCGTCAATCATATCCTGAAAACGACGTTTGGCAAGGGAGAGGGTGGCGGCTTTGCTGCGCTGTTCCTCGTCATTGCTGGAAAGCATTTCGATCATCTTATTGCCTATATTGACCTGATAATCGAGATAGCGGCGCTGCAACAGATACAGTTGCCAGTCCAGTTCGGACTTCACGTTCTTGTCTGCCATGCGTGCCGTGAAGTCACCCATAATCAAGGGGCGGTCGTAGCTGCGGATCACATCGTATGGGATATAAGTCGCTGCGGGATTATCAAAGAAGAGGTGTACTCCGTTCTTTGCGTCGCTTTTCATTTCACCGGAGAGCTGTATGTCGCCGGAAAGCTGTTCGAGGTATCCCACCGAACGGTTCAGAATAGTGGTCTTTCCCACTCCGTTGATGCCGGAAAGGATATTCACATCCGGACGCAAATCCCATTGTATATTAAAGCGGGCCCAGAGTCCTTTGATCTCGATCCGCCGGATATAGTCTGCCTGTTGTTCCATAATATTCAATTTTAATCAAGGCAAATATAAACAAATCATGCGACAAATTGGTTACCTTTGCAGCAGTTTTCAATAAAGGTAACAATTAAAAGGTATACACAGACTTATGGGCAATAACAAGAATCTGCACGGACATCTGTTTGCACTCACGGCAAACGTTATGTGGGGACTGATGTCTCCTATCGGCAAATCGGCACTTCAAGAGTTTTCAGCTATCTCCGTCACCACGTTTCGTATGGTAGGTGCGGCAGCGGCATTCTGGATACTTTCCATCTTCTGCAAACAGGAGCATGTGGACCACCGCGATATGCTGAAGATTTTCTTTGCTTCCCTCTTTGCTCTGGTTTTCAATCAGGGGATATTTATCTTCGGGCTTTCGATGACTTCGCCTATCGATGCTTCTATCGTAACGACTACTCTGCCGATAGTTACCATGATTGTGGCAGCCATCTATCTGAAAGAGCCGATTACGAACAAGAAAGTACTGGGTATTTTCGTGGGAGCTATGGGAGCGCTTATCCTTATTATGAGCAGTCAGGCAGCGAGTAGTGGTAACGGAAGTCTGATCGGCGACTTGCTTTGTCTGGTTGCGCAAATCAGTTTCTCCATCTATCTGACGGTGTTCAAGGGGCTGTCTCAGCGATATTCGGCAGTAACCATCAATAAATGGATGTTTATCTATGCTTCGATGTGTTATATTCCTTTCTCTTATCAAGATATTTCGGTCATTCAATGGACCAGCATTCCAATGGTTGCCATTTTGCAGGTATTGTATGTCGTACTGGGAGGAAGTTTCCTTGCTTATCTCTGCATCATGACAGCTCAGAAGTTACTTCGCCCTACAGTGGTAAGTATGTATAACTATATGCAGCCGATTGTGGCTACGATTGCAGCAATCCTCATGGGAATCGGGAGCTTCGGCTGGGAAAAAGGAATCGCCATTACACTTGTGTTTCTGGGTGTGTATATTGTGACGCAGAGTAAGTCTAAGGCGGATTTTGAGAAGGCGGGAAAGGAGTTGTAGGAGTTCCCTCATTCCGATTAAAATAAAGAAAAGCATCAATGGGGATGTGTCGAAACCCTCATAAATTTAGAAGGGGGGACACATTCCCATTGATACTTTTCTTCTATAGATTCAGCTATCTTTAGTTAGCCAGAATCGTTATCTCCGCACCGGACGCAAAATCCTGTCCATTCTGTTCGCTTAAAGCCGTGAAACGGATATAACGTGCCTTCACCGGTTTGTCAAACAAGACTCTCTTTTCTTTGGAGTCCCTTGCGAACGTTCCTTTATTAACAGGCTCTCCCCATTCTTTTCCATCCATGCTGACCTGAATAGAGTAATCCTTGATATTACCGTTTCCTCCATTCTGTCGTGGCAGGTAAGTAAAGCCTTTGATTTCCTTGACTTCACCGGCATCCAGATCTACCCAATGCGGGTATTTGGCAACTGTCACCGAATACATGGTATGCCAGATGGTATTCGGATCACCATCAGTCAGATGAGAAGCATCGCCTTCACCCGATTCCTGACTACTGGCGTATACGACTTGCGTCTGAATGCTTTCTATTTTCTCAAACTTCATCGTGCTGCTGATATCCTTACTATCCTTATACCATGCCTTGATCGTACCTCCGTTACGCATAGGGACAGGCTCTGTGTATTCCTGCACTTTCTTACTTCCGTCAATGCTATAACAAATGACAGCATCTTTCTTTGCCGAAGTCAATTCGACCATTCCGGCAGGGGTACGTGTGATAGACAGAGGAAGATCTCCCGCAGGGGCAACATTGGCAACGACACTCAGTTCCTTACCGGCAGGACGAATGATGAAGCCCATGCTGTGCTGATTGGCAAACACACGGTCGTGTACGAGAGGACCTCCCTGGCCACAACTGTTACCACCCAGACCGGTCACTGCACAATCCAAATGCAGATAGGTATCGCCTGCCTTCGGCAACTGATAAGGATGGGAAGCCAAAATCAAGTCGAGAGCCGAGTACTGAAGTGCCGAAGCCGAAAGACGGTCGGTAGCTACGAAGACAACTCCATTCCCTGCCTGATTGGTCAATGCACACCAGCGAACATCTTCGTGATTGCCCATATCCTGAGGTTTTGGGAAGTTTACGAACTCACCTGCTACGCTATTCGTATACTGTTCGATAAACTGTCCGCTCTTACGGTCGGCATAGTTATCTATCGGTCCGCGTCCATAGTAAGTGAAGTTACTGTATTGTTGGGGAACTTTCATCACATAACCCAAACGTGGCAGAACCAAACTCGAACGATTGGAAGTAATGCTGGACTGCAATTCGATAGAACCGTCCGGATACACTGTCCATATCTGGTTAGTGACAAATTTAAAGTCATTGCTACCGAATTTTCTGTCGGTCAGTTCTTCGATGCTATTCTTACCGGAGCTTGTACCACCCTTAATGCGTGCGGCATTCGGTGCCTGAGATTCTACCGTAAAACTCAATACCAAAGTGCCATTGCCTTTATTCAGTACTTTATATTCAGTTGCTTTATGAATCAGATTGTGCAAACCATGTTCGAACCAGGGGGCATAGAACCAGTTATCATTGTTTGTAAAAGCACGGAGAGCATCGAGCTTCGGACCGTTGCCATCGGCGATAACAGTCTCGTTGCCATACTTCAGACTGTAGATACTTCCGGTTTGCGGGTCAAATATGGCTTCAAAGTCAGCTCCCTTTATAAGGATGCGCTTCGTATCCTTGTCCAGTACGAATCCATCCTGTTTTGCTGCACCGGCAGTTACTTCACTGATGGACGGGCGGTCCGTAGCCTCCTTTATCAAAATCTGTTCCTCTGCCATCGGAAAGCCTTTGGCAGCCCAAGGTCTTTGATCTTTCAGTATAAACTGTAGTTTCATAAAGTACTCAGCATCTTTCTTAAGAGAGGCATGATCATACGGCAGAGTGATCTGTGCACGTTGGCGTGGAGCTATATTGATATCCATCGGTTTACCGGTCATTATCGGTTTACCGTCTTCATAAAGCGAATATACCAACTGGTAATCTTCCGCCAAGTTCTTAAAGTAGTACTTATTGAAGATCTCAAATACACCCTTTTCTGTATCTATTGCCTTTACGCCGATGTGCTGATATACCTTTTTCACTTCATAGTACTGAGGCTTCGGTTCAAGGTCACCAAACACGATGCCGTTCATTACAAACTGACCATCATTGGGAGTATCGCCAAAGTCTCCACCGTAAGCCAGATAACGGACACCTGTCTTCGGGTCATAATTGTACATAGACTGGTCTACCCAATCCCAAATGGCACCTCCACAGAAGAAATTGGTCGACTCCATAGCTTCCCAGTAATCTATCAGATTACCGCAGGCATTCCCCATTGAATGGGCATATTCGGATATATGGAACGGATACTTGATATCATATTTCCCCTGCACGGCCCCACGTACCCAGCCGATAGACGGATATTGGTTGGAACCCATATCTACAATGTCATTATTACGCTCATATTGCACAGGACGGGAAGTATCAAACTTCTTCAAAGCATCATAAGCCGCCACAAAGTTCTTGCCCGGTCCGGCTTCATTGCCCAACGACCAGATAACGATAGAAGGATTGTTGACATTGGCACGCACCATTTCCATCACACGTGCCACGTGCGCATTTTTCCATTCCACCGGATGAGAGAGGGAGGCAGCACCATAATAATATTCGTGCGATTCTATATTCGCCTCATCTTCGAGATAAATACCGTATTTATTGCACAGGAAATACCAATACGGATCATCCGGATAATGTGAATTACGTACATGATTGATGTTGGCACACTTCATCAGCATAATCTCTTTTTCCATCATCTCACGGGTAATGGCGTGCCCTACTCCCGGATTGGATTCATGTCGGTTCACCCCTTTCAGTTTGACCGTCTTTCCGTTCACATAATAATAACGTCCGGCAAGTCCGAATTCATCTTCGGAAGCAGGAGTATCCTTAATCTCCACTTTGCGGAAACCGACAATGGTGGAAACCATTTCAACGGTTCTGTTCTTCTTATCCTTCAATTCGGCTACCAACGTGTAGCGATACGGAAATTCAGCCGACCACTTATTAGGAGCCTTTACCTTAAGAACAGTCTGAACACTACCGGTTTCATTCGGAGCGATTTTGTCGATCACAGGAGATAAGAATCCATCTACCAAGGTATTCTCATCAGAATACAGTTTGTTGGCATATAAAGAGTAATATACCTTGTAGTCTTTGATGGCTTTCTTATCCAGATTACGGATTTCGGCATTGACAGTCAGCGAACCGTCCGTATAAGTCACATCCAAATCGGGTGTGGCAACCAAGTCACGGAAATGAACTTTGGGAACCGAGTACAAGGCAACCGTACGGAAGATGCCCGGCAGACGGAACATATCCTGCGCTTCGAGGAAGGAACCGTCCGAACTACGATACACTTCGGCGGCTACGGTGTTCTTGCCTTTCTGTAAATAGGGAGTGATATTGAAATTAGCGGTATTACGCGAATTCTTGGAAAAACCTACGTACTGACCGTTGATCCACAGATAGAAGAATGAATCGACACCATCGAAGCTGATAAAGACTTCGCGTCCGTCCCAGTCCTGCGGGATTTCGAAATCACGGCGGAAGGAACCTACTTCGTTCCGATCCTTGTAAGTAGTCCAGTTGGCAGGAGGAGTACGCATCACGCCTCCGCGCCAGTCATCCACCTTCACGCTGTGCTGGAAGATTACCGGTTGGTTGACGTAGATAGGCGTTCCGTACTTCTGGCTTCCGTCCTTTTGAATGCCATAAATATTCCAGCTTGAAGGCACGGGAATCGCATCCCATGAGCTGACATCATACTCAGTCTGATAGAAATCTTTGGGGCGGGAGTCGGGGTCGGGTGCCCAGTGAAACTTCCAGTCACCGTCAAGTGACTGCCAATACTTACTGTTTTCCGGCAATACCTTGCGGGCATTATCCAAATGCTGGAACGGAAAGAAATAAGCATGCGGCTGCTCTTTGTTGAGCGCCAAGTTTTCGGGAGATTCCCACTCTTTTCCTGTAGGAGCATTCACCGAACCATAGGTGAATCCTTCTAACGGTTGGTCTGCAAAGCTCTGTATTGACAAACTACAACACAAAAGCCCGGTTAATAAGGTTTTGTTCATTAGGTGTAAAGTTAACAATTGGTTATTAATTAGGGTATAGTTATCGGGGGTAAATGTTCGGTCGTTTTAATCCATCACTGTTTCTGCTTTATCATCGTTTTAATTCGTCAAAATAGGTATCCAGCAGGCTCTTAGCAGCGATAAACGAAGTAAGATTTCCCTGCAGCACTTGTTGTTCCTTCTCCTGAAGCATCGCTTCAATCCGAGGATTGTGATAGAAGCTATCACGGAGCTGTTCATTGATCGTTTCGTACATCCAGTACTTGCTCTGTTCATTACGGCGATAGTCAAAATAACCGTTCTTCTTCACGAAGTCGATATATTCATACACCATATCCCAGATTTCCTTCACGCCGATATTATAAAAACCGGAGTAAGTCAGCACCTTCGGAATCCATCCCGATTCGGGAGCCGGAAACAGATGCAGCGCATTACGGAACTGACTGGCAGCCAACTTGGCAGGTTCCAGATTATCTCCGTCGGCTTTGTTGATGACAATACCGTCCGCCATCTCCATGATTCCTCGTTTGATGCCTTGCAATTCATCTCCCGTACCTGCCAACTGAATCAGCAGGAAGAAATCCACCATAGAATGAACAGCCGTTTCGCTCTGTCCCACTCCAACGGTTTCTACAAAGATTTTATCAAATCCGGCAGCCTCACAAAGCACAATCGTTTCACGGGTCTTCCGGGCAACTCCTCCCAACGAACCAGCTGAGGGGCTGGGGCGGATAAACGATTGGGGATGTACGGAAAGTTGTTCCATACGTGTCTTGTCTCCCAGGATACTGCCTTTACTGCGCTCACTGCTCGGGTCGATAGCCAGCACCGCCAACTTACCGCCTTTTTCGAGCACATGCAGACCGAATACGTCAATCGAGGTACTCTTTCCCGCACCGGGCACTCCACTGATACCTACACGGATGGAATTGCCGGAATAAGGCAGACATTTCTCGATCACTTCCTGGGCGACAGCCTGATGTTCGGGCTTCACGCTCTCTACCAGTGTCACAGCCTGACTGAGAATAGTGACATCGCCTTTCACAATACCTTCTACAAATTCCGCTACCGAAAGCTGACGCTTTTTGGGCTTACGTTTCAAATAAGGATTCACGGATGAGGGCTGTTCGATGCCTTTATTGACAACGAGTCCTTTATATTCTTCGTTATTTTCAGGATGTTCCATGATAATAAGAGTTAGCGTTTGATATTTATTTCAACTTTCGGACGCAACGGGTCGTTTGTAATCATCAAGATACGTAAATGATGTTTCTTATTACCTACATCCCGCTTGTGGATCGTCACTTTCAACTTAGTCATTCCGTCCGGCGGAATGACCGTCTTTTTCAGTCTTACTCCTACAGAAGAGTTGAATACCTGTAGCTTACTGATGACTAACGAGGTCTTGCCCGCATTAGCAATCAATATATCATGGCTGACTTTATTCTTCTTGATCAACGGAATACTCAGGTCAATATTCGTCTCCGAGATGTGGATGGAAGGAGCATTCAAAGAATCTTTCTCCGTCATACGCGAGAAATCGGGAAGAAGAATGGCCGAAACGGGTATCTCATTGTCTTCACTCACTTTATCACCGGAGAAACGGGACAGGTAGACAGAGGTCTGTGTCAGTCCGAAGTCCTGTAGCTGGCTGGCATCCAGTGTCAGCTTGATCGTTCCTTTTTTACCTTTCAGCAGTACTTTAGGTTCCGCTTCCATCTTCAGATAAGGAGGCAGGTGCATCAACACCGGTTCGTACGGACGGTCGGAAAGATTGGCAATGCTGAACGTCATGGACGGTTGCTGTCCGCGATAGACATCGGGGAAGGAGAACTCGTCACGGTCAATGCGGATATTGCCGATGGCATACGGAAGAAGTTTTGAATAATCTTTGATTTCCTGCACTACCTCACCGGTGAATTTCAGATAAACCAGATTCGGAGTGGCATTGCTGTATATGCCTATCGACTTGTCAAAACGTCCCAGCGCTTTCGCGTCAAAAGAGGCTTTCACAGTTCCTTTGGCACCCGGAGCAATGGGTTCCTTTGTCCAGTCGGCTACGGCACAGGCGCAGGAAGTCGTGACATTGGTCAGCACCAACGGTTCGTTTCCGGTATTGGTGATGGTATATTCTACTGTTACCGGCTTTTTCCATTCTATTTGTCCAAAGTTGTGCGTCTCCTTGTTAGAGGAAATACGGGGTTGGGCAACAGCCGCCAAAGTGACAGTAAGCAGAGTAAATATCAATAGTAAAGTACGTTTCATGTGATATATTTTATTTTGGTCCACAAATGTAGGAGTTTTAGATGAGTTTTTCATCACAGATTACATAGATTAACACCGTTTGAGAGAATACTTTACCCTGTGACAACTCCTGCAACGCGGTATTCATCAACAAAAAG
>ERZ791620.1168-NODE-1168-length-10898-cov-1.918657_pt1 | contig 10898 bp, 6 predicted proteins | sample MGYA00509962_ERZ791620 | MGnify/ENA primary metagenome ERZ791620 (study PRJEB30046, sample SAMN00715162) | human gut metagenome | study: EMG produced TPA metagenomics assembly of the A metagenome-wide association study of gut microbiota in type 2...
GTATGGCAGTTCGAAATTCGGCCTCGAACGCACGGTGAAAGGGTATCTGGACCTGATCACGGTGCTGTTTATGACGCATTTCGGGCGTTCGCCGATGTACTTCTTCGGCAGCCTCGGAACGCTGATGTTCCTCATGGGCGGCGGCACGACGGTGTGGATCATCGCCGAGAAGCTCTGGAAGCAGAGCCACGCCCTGCCCCTGCGGGAGGTTACGGACCAGCCGCTGTTTTATCTGGCGATTTTGGCCGTAATTCTCGGCGTTCAGCTGTTTTTGGCCGGATTTTTGGGCGAGCTGATCAACAGAGGGTCTTCCGAGCGGAACAAATACCTGATCGACAAAACTTTGTAAATGATGATACAACGAATCCAAACGCTTTATTTGCTGATCATTGCGGCGCTTATGGCCGTGACGCTCTTTTCGGGGCTGGCGTGGTTTGCGGGTGACGCCGGCGAGTTCGGGCTTTACGCCTTCGGGTTGAAAACCGCCGAAGGGGAGCTTGTCCAGTCCACCGTCTATATGGGCGTCCTGCTGGCGCTGGCCTGTGCGCTGCCGCTGGTGACGATTTTCCTGTTCCGTCGCCGTTTGCTGCAAATACGCCTCTGTGTGGTGGAAATGGTGTTGCTGTTAGGCTCGCTGGTGATGGAAGGCGTCTATTACTTTTTGAGCTGGCGGGTCTTCTCCGACCTGACGTTCCATACGCAGGGCTTCAAGCCCGCCATTGTGCTGCCTCTGGTCTGCCTGCTGTTTGCCTATTTGGCGGCCCGTGCGATTTTCCGCGACGAACTGCTGGTGCGCGCAGCCGACAGAATACGCTGATCGAGCGGATACTGCTGACCCGGAGTATGCCCGAGCGCATGTTCCGGGTCTTCTGTCCCCGTCGGCGAACTGCTGTTCGGACGGAAAAGGGTTGCAATTCGGACCGATCTGATTATTAAAAGAATGTTACAAACCTTTGCAGGTCCGGAAAATAATTTTAACTTTGAGGCATAATATATTGTCATTATGTAGTGAATTTAAAGAATTTTGGCTACAAACAATACATTTTTTAACTAACACTCAACTCTATGAAAGTAGTAAATTTTTGGAAGACATTGTTCTGTGCAGCGCTGGCCGTGACGGCTTTTAGCGCATGTTCGGACGATGACGAAGAGGGCGGTTATTCGGGCATGCCCGAAATTACCGTGAACGGCGGCGAGTCGGTGACTGTCGCCGGGAAACTCGAGGGCGGCAAGCTCGAACAGACGGTCGAGGTCGTTTCGAAAGGCGACTGGACCCTGACATTCAAGAACTCCGGGGATTCGCAGTGGGTTACTCCCAGCGCGATGTCGGGCAAGACCGGTACGACGCAGCTTACCTTCACGCTGGGTCAGGCTTCGGGAGAGCGCAGCGCAATCCTTGTTCTGACCGCCAGCTCCACGGTCGAGGGCTTCCCGCTTACGGACGAGGCTACGATCACGGTCGTACAGAGCGACAGCGATGTTCCGACGGGTAACGCTCTTTACAGCGAGAACTGCGGCACGAAGGTCGATAAAGTCGATGGCTACTGGCCTTATGTGGACAAGTTCGAAGGTTGGACCCGCGGCGGTTCGCTCGATCAGAAGGCCGTTACTTATACCGGCAACAGCGCTTCGGTAGCCAACAGCGGCAAGGTTTTCGATCCTGCCGAGGATGAAACGACGGTAGTTACGGGTCCTCCCTATGTTTCGATGAACAAATCGACTTCGGTTTTCAACATCAATGACATCAATATCGCATCGAACACCAACTTCACCTTCACGTTTACTGCCGCTCAACAGATTAACTATTCCAATGGCGTAGTGCTGGGCGACATGACGGATGAAACGATTCGGTTCTCGGTGTCTACCGATGGTTCGAGCTATGCTCCCGTTGCTCTGAAAGTCAAAAAAGTCGCTTCCGGCTACTGGTATCTCTGCACCGCCGAATTCAAACTGCCCGCCGGTGTTTCGACCGACAAGATCTGGGTTCGTTTCGACGGCTATGCAGGACTTGAAAACCACGGTCTGCGTATCGACGACTTCAAACTTTATGAAGGCGGCAACGGTTCGGAACTCGTCGTTCCTTCGGTGGATTATACGAAGGGTACGGTTGCCGAGGCTATCGCAGCCGGAGCCGGCAAGAACTACGAGGTCGCCGCTACGGTCGTAGCCATGCACACGCAGGGTATCCTGATCGGCGATGCGTCGGGTGTCATGCTGGCGTTCCTTGGCGAGGCTCCTGCGGTAGCTGTTAACGATGCCGTTACCGTTAAGGGAACGACCGAATTGCGGAATGGCGTCATTCAGTTCGGCAAGGAGGGTCTTTCGGTCGCCAAGACCGGCACGGGCAGCTATAACACGCCTGCTCCCGAGGTGATGGACGGCACGGCTGTCACGGCCTATATCGCAACGGCCTTGGAAAATAAGGCTGTGTACAAGTATGTGAAATACAACGGTGAGTTTACTGTCAGCGGCAACTATTACAATGTCGTTATCGCCGGTACGACCACGAAAGGCTCTGTTGCCTATGGCAAATCGGAGTGGGCGTCGTTTAATGGCAAACCGGTGACTGTCGAAGGCTGGCTGCTGGGCGGTACGGCCAACTATCTCCAGACGATGGCTACGTCGGTGACGGCCGATTCTTCGACGCCGATTGTTAAAATCTCCGCTCCCCAGCAGTTCGCTGCAACCTCTCCCGTGGCTCAAACGCTCAACTATACGGTTACCAACACGACGGCTTCGGCTGTGACGTTCGCAATCGAGGGTACGAATGCCGACAAGTTCTCGCTCGGCGCCAAGACTGATAACACCATCGTCGTAAGCGCGAAAGGCGACAATGCGAGCACGGCGGCTTATACGGCCAATCTGGTTGCCAAAGTTGCCGGTGCGACGGTTGCAACGGTTGCTCTGAAGCAGGCGGCGCCTGTGAGCGGTGATGGAGGTACGGTCGAAATTGATTTCTCGGCCAAAGGATATGCTAATGGGGTAGATGTTACTACTGTTACCGAATCTCCGTTGACACTGACTTTTGCTAAATCTACCGGTAATAATCCTCCGAAATATTATACTTCCGGTACAGCTGTCAGAATGTATGCTGCCAATACGCTTACGATTACAGGTGCTACGATTACCAATGTAGAGTACACAATGGTAGACGGTTATAATAATCTGATAGTTACCGATGGAACTTATACCGGTACGACGTGGACCGGCAGTTCGAGCAATCTTGTATTTACCTCCAATCCGGAACAGGTTGGTGGCAAGTATGTGCAGACTCGTATCCAGAAGATGACGATTACCTATAAAAAATAGTCGAGGAAACCGACTTGTAAAACCAACCACTCTTGGCGGGGATAACTCCCCGTCAAGAGTTTGGTTTCTAAATGGGTCTGCGGACCAAATGTTATACTTTATTCTGAATGATGTTGAAAATTAAACAGATAGGCATGCTGCTCGTGACGATGTCGGCGATGCTTGTCCTGTATGCGGGATGCGGCGACAAGGACGACGGGGGCGACAAGGAGTCCCTCGCGACGCTCGTTGCAGAGACCGTGAGCAGTTCAACCACAACGAACAAGATTTCGACCCAAGGCCCGTCGGGCATCACCTTCGAGGCGACGATCGTCTCGCAGGGCGGGGATGCGGAGTGGTGTTCGTTCGATTTGAATAAGCAGGTATCCTCCGCCGGCGGAAACGTCGGGGACCCGGCCTACCTCTATTTGGACAAAAACAATTCCGACGACGACCGCACGGCGCGGATCGACGTAACCTATACCAACGGTTATTCCACCTCCCTGACGCTGACGCAGAGGGCCGCGGGCTTCATCGACTACGACCGTTCGTGGGGCGAGCAGCCCGAATATCGTTCCGACGACGCTTATATCTATAAGACCTATTATGCGACGTTTGTGAGCAATCAGTTCTTTCCGGGCGGAAAACTGCGCAACTATTCGGTATGCTACGATGTCGACCGGCATATTTCGCATTGGGTGGCTTATCCGATTTTCAAGAAGGTCTACGAAACGCCCGTTTTGAGCCGGGTCAACGATTTCAATTACGATCCCAATGACCAGCTGCCCGTGATTCCCACCCGCGACCAGCAATACATCGGGACAGGCGGCAACGGCCGCGGTTACGGTGCAAGGGGTTACGACCGCGGGCACATGCTTCCGCAGGCTTCGCGTTACAACAATTACGAGCCGAACCGGATGACTTACTACGGCACCAACATGATGCCCCAGAACAGCACGCTGAATCAGAATATCTGGGCCTCGCTGGAGGGCAAAGTCCGTGGCTGGGGAGGCTTGCAGACCTACGATACGCTCTATGTGGTGACGGGAGCCGCTTTCAAGAGCACGAAGACCATCGACAATGCCAACGGACCGATCGCCGTGCCGTCGCATTGCTGGAAAGTGCTGCTGCGTCAGCGGGGCAACCAGAACCGGCAGATCTCTCAATTCAAGGCGGATGAACTGAAAGCCATCGGCTTCGTGTTCACCAACGATGACGCCGGAGCCGCCACGTCGATCGAATCGGCTGTCCGTTCGGTGAAGGAGATCGAGGAGCTGACGGGCTTCAAGTTCTTCCGCAACCTCGACCCGGCCGTGGCCGATGCGGTGAAAAGCCAGAAGAACCTCGCCGACTGGTAGGGATTATGATACAATGAATTGAACCTTAACAACAAAAATCGTTTATGAAGAGAATCTTTTTGACAGGACTGTTTGCCTCGCTGATCGCGGTGGCATGCTTCGCGCAGAAGCCCTACAAAGTGGTCTTCTACAACTTCGAGAACCTGTTCGACACCATTCACGATCCCGGCGTCCTCGATGAGGAGTTCACGCCCGAAGGACCCAAGAAGTGGAACTCGGCCAAGTACACCAGGAAAATCGGGAACCTCGAACGGGTGTTGTTCGACATCGCCGCCGAGGATAAGGATTATCCCGTGGTGATCGGCGTTTCGGAGATCGAGAACCGCTCGGTGATGGAGGATGTGATCGCGCAGCCGAAACTCGCGCCCGGCAACTACCGCATCGTGCATTACGATTCGCCCGACGCACGCGGCGTCGACGTGGCGTTCTACTACCGTCCCGACGTTTTCAAGCTGGAGGGAAGTGCCGCCATTCCGTTCAAGATGCCGGAACTGCCCAACTTCAGGACGCGTGATTTCGTCACGATGTGGGGCACGATCGACAGCGAGCCGTTCTTCTTCCTCGTGAGCCACTGGCCTTCGCGTCTGGGCGGCAAGGAGGCTTCGGCCCCCAAGCGTCTGGCTGCCGCCAAGCAGGTGAAGCACATCGTCGACTCGGTGACCGCCGCCAACCCGGCCACGAAGGTGGTCGTCATGGGCGACCTGAACGACGATGCCACGGATGACAGCATCGTCGAGGGCCTCAACGCCAAGGGCAAGATCAAGGAGGTCGGCAAGGGCGACATGTTCAACCCCTTCATCGGCCTGCTGAAAGCGGGTTACGGCACGCTGGCTTACCGCGACGAGTGGAACCTGTTCGACAACATCATCGTTTCGGAGAACCTCGCCACCGGTTCCACGGGCAGTCTGAAAATCCAGCCCGCCGGCAACTCGAAGTTCTACGGCGGCATCTTCCGCCGTCCCTACATGATCCAGAAGGAGGGCCAGTACAAGGGCTATCCGCTGCGTACGTTCGTGGGCAACGATTTCCAGGGCGGTTTCAGCGACCACTTCCCCGTATATATCTACATCGCCAAATAAACACTCTAAAATATTTGTATGAAACTCAAAGTTCTACTTATTCTGATGCTCGCCGCCGTGACCTTCACGTCCTATGCGCAGGACGGAGGCATCCGCGGTAAGGTGGTTTCGCGCAACGGTCGCGTGGCCTTGAGCAATGTACAGGTGAAGATCGAATCGCTGGGTCTGACGGCCATGACCGACAAGGACGGCAACTTCATCTTCGAGAATCTTCCTGCGGGCAGCTATACGGTGCTCTTCTCTACGCCCGACTTCGAGGACCTCAACCTGATGGTCCGCGTGGGCAATGAGCATGTGCAGGACCTCAAGTCGGTGATCATCGTGCCGTCGGGGCAGAGTGCGGTTCTGGACGACGCCGTTTTCGCCGAATTCGACAGCGACTCCTCGTCGTCGGACACGCAGGCGCTGCCTTCGTCGCTCTCTTCGTCGAAGGACCTCTTCAACAACATCGCATCGTACCGTTTCAGCGAGATGCGTTTCAACGTCCGCGGCTACGATTCGCAGTACTCGGACATCTACCTGAACGGCATCCGCTTCAACGACGCCATGACGGGCTACGGTCCCTGGTCGCTGTGGAGCGGACTGAACGACGCGACGCGTAACCAGGAGAACTACACGGGCCTCGAAGCGTCGGATTTCGGCATCGGCGGCATCGGCGGCATGACCAACGTCAACGCCCGCGCCTCGCAGATGCGCAAGGGATTCCGCGTGAGCGTGTCGAACGGCAACCAGATGTACCGTTTCCGTGCGATGGTTTCCTACGGCTCGGGACAGTTGGACAACGGCTGGTCGTACGCCTTCTCGGTGGGAACCCGCCAGGGCGGCAACGGCTATGTGGACGGCGTTTACTACAACTCCTATTCCTATTTCGCTTCGGCCGAGAAGCTTTTCGGACAGAACCACCGCCTTGCGCTGACGCTGCTGGCTTCGCCTTCGGAGCGCGGCGCGCAGCAGGCTTCGACCGACGAGGCTTACGCCCTGTTCGGCAACAACTACTACAACCCCAATGTGGGTTACCAGGCCGGCAAGCTCCGCAACTCGCGCGTGCGCAACACCCACGAGCCGATCGTGATGTTGAACTATACGTGGGACATGTCGGAGAACACGCGTCTGAACGCCGCCACGTCGCTGCGTTTCGGCAGGAACGGCTATTCGGCCCTGACGTGGAACGCCGGAGCGGACCCCCGCGGCGACTACTACCGCTATATGCCGAATTCGGATAAGACGCAGATCGTGCCGGGCATAACCACCGACGAGACGATCTATTTTTACGCGATGGATGGCGCCATAGCGAAAGGCGTGTGGGACGGTATGCTCGACTACGACAAATTCTTCCAGACGAATATGCGGAATATCGACACCGATCCGGTGCTGTCCAAACTGATGGGCAATAACAGTCGTTCGAACTACATGATCGAGGAGCGTCACACCGACCAGCTGGACTACAACCTGGCGGTCAACGTGCAGCATAACATGCGCCACAACATGCGCATCGTCGGCGGCGCCAACCTGCGCGTCAACCGCACGAATTACTACTCGGAGATCAAGGACCTGCTGGGCGGCGACTATTGGTATGACATCGACAAGTTCGCCGAGCGCGACATGGCCAGCGCCGAGGCTTACCAGAACGACCTGGATTACTACTGGGCTACGGGGCACGCCCGCATTGCCCGTGCCGGCGACAAGTACGGTTACTACTACCGGGCGCACCTGCTCGAAACCAATGCCTGGGCCAACTACACGTGGGGCATCGGCGGTTTCTCGCTGGGCGTCTCCGGATCGGTCGGCTACTCGAACATGTACCGCGAGGGCATGTGGCGCAAGGGATTGTTCCCCAACGATTCGAAAGGCGATTCGAAGAAACTCGACTACCTGACCTACGATGCGAAACTTTCGTTGGGCTACAAGTTCTCGGGAGCGCATTCGATCGAGGCCAATGTGGCTTACATGCAGCAGGCGCCCAAGTTCGCGACGGCATTCGTGTCGCCCCGTACGCGCAACACGACCACGCCGGGGCTGAAGGCCGAGAAGGTGTTCGGCGCAGACCTCACCTACAACCTCAACCTGCCCTACATCAAGGCGCGTCTTTCGGGATACTATACGACGATCGAGGACCAGTCGAAGGTCATCTCGTTCTACGACGATACCCGCAGTTCGTTCACCAACTTCGCCATGAGCGGCATCGACAAACGCTACTACGGCGTTGAGTTGGGCCTTTCGGTTCCCGTATGGAACGGCCTCTCGGTCGTGGGTGCCTTGAGCTGGGGCGACTATACCTATACGTCGAATCCCAACTTCGTGCAGACGGTTGACAACGTGGACAAGATCGTACTGAAAGATAAGGTCAACTGGGACGGTTATCATGTGGAAAGCTCGCCGCAACTGGCTTTCAACATCGGTCTCGACTACCGCGGACCGCGCAACTGGTTCGCCGGTGTGAACTTCAACTACTACGACAACATCTATCTTTCGATGAACCCGATGTACCGTACGGCTACCGCCATTAAGTATTATACGAATGTGCTGACTTCCAATACGGCCACCAATGCGCAGAAGGCATCGGCCCTCTCGTCGATCAAGACCCTCCGCAAGCAGGAGAAGTTTGACAGCGCATATACGTTGAGCGCCAATATCGGCAAGAACTGGTATATCCACCGGGTCTACATGCTGGGCTTCAGCCTCGAGGTGAAGAACATCCTCAACGATCAGGACATCCGCACGGGCGGTTACGAGCAGATGCGTATGAGCAAGGTCCGCGGCGAGGGCGGCGAGCAGATTTACGGCCGCTTCCCCTCGAAGTATTTCTACCTGTTCGGTACGACCTATTACCTGAATGTCTATTTCCGTTTCTAATCGCGCAAAGCATAATTTATGAAAAGTCTTAAAATAGCATTGGCGGCTCTCGTCGGTCTGGTGGCCGTGAGCTGCTACAACGATTTCGACACTCCGGCTCCGCAGAAGCTCTATACGGCCGACGATATGGCCGCAATGGGGCTTACTCGGATCACCATTGCCGAAGTGAAGGAAAAATTTGGTCCGATCTCCAATACGGGAACCAACGACAATTTCTCCACGACCAAGACCCTCAAGTTCGGAACCCGCACGTCCGAGGAGGCCAAGTTCGACGGCCTCATGGAGTGGCCCGAGGCTTCGAAATACTACATCAAGGGCAAGGTGATCAGCAGCGACCGTCAGGGCAACATCTACAAGTCGCTCTATATTTATGATGATGGTGAGTGGGATGGGGATGACCAGACCGGAAAAGCCGGTATCGAGCTGAAGCTCTACAACGGCCTTTATCTCGACTTCCTGCTCGACCTGGCTTCGAAGCCGATCAAGAGCCAGTGGGTCTACGTGCGTCTCGACGGTCTCTATCTGGGTAACTATCGCATGATGCTTTCGATCGGAGGCGCTCCCTCGGACGGCATCAACACGGCCGGCAACCACAAGTTCTACGCCAACTCGAACCTCGACAACCCCAAGGTTGCCGCCCTGAACGTCTTCCGCGGCGAATACACGACGCTCGACGACTCGGACATCAAGGAGGTCGACGGTTCGAACTACACGTCGCTCGGCGAGGCCGATCTGGGCCGGCTGGTGCGTTTCAACAAGATCAAGATCCGCTATGCGGGTGTGAAGAATCAGGACGGCGTGACGCCTCCGAACCTCAAAAACGGCGGAAATGCGAATCCCTATCCGAGCTGGATCGTGACCGACTGGGGAACGCCCATCTTCGGCGCATGGTATCGCTGGGCCTACAACAACAGCGAGCAGAATATCCGTCTCTACGGTTCGGTGCTGATGAGCTACAACGATGCGGCGGAGTACACTTCGGACCCGGGCGTTTACGGCATCCGTACGAGCGGTTACAGCCAGTTCGCCATGAAGCCCATCCCGAAGGACGGCACGGAGGGTACGGTGCTGGGCATCTACGGCATCTATGCGAAGAAGAGCGATTTCACGGGAGGTTCGGAGGACTGGGCGCAGTACCAGATCTCGGTGAGCCGTATCGAGGACCTCGGTTTCCCGCCCGAGTCGCTGCTTTCCGAGGAGTGGATCAGGGCCAATACGCCCGCCTCGTCGCTGACGCCTCCCGTGAAGAACGGCGGCGACGATTACGAGGGTGACTGATCCCGCGTTTGAGCAATAAAAAACTGCGGCCCCGATGGGGTCGCAGTTTTTTTGTGCCGCGGCGGCAGCGCTACCGCTTGTTCCATTTGCAGGAGGTCTGGTAGTAGCCGATCGCGCGGTCGACCTGCACGGCGTCCTTCCGCTCCATCGCTTCGAGGTGGTGGGGATTCTCCTCGGTGGGAACCACGCGGTACTGCTCGAAGCGGCGCACGGGCGACAGAATCGTGAAGGTGTCGCCTTCGAGGTAGCCGAGGTCCTGATAGGTGGCGATGAACGCGCGGTTGACATATGCCGGGTCGAAGATGCTGCGGCCGTAGAAATGCGAGTCGTAGCTCATGTTGAGCAGCGACAGCAGGGTGGGCATCAGGTCGATCTGCGAGACGATGCCGTCGACCACTCCGGGTTCGATAAGCCCGGGGGCGAGGATCAGCGCCGGGATGTGGTATTTCTGCAACGGAATCTCGGTGCGGCCGGCGCTCGAAGCGCAGTGATCGGCCGTGACGAGGAAGATCGTGTTTTCGAACCACGGCTGCCTGGCCGCTTCGGCGAAGAACCGTCCCAGCGAATAGTCGCTGTAAAGCACGCCTCCGGCGCGGCTCTTCGAGTCGTTGGGAATGCGGATTCGTCCGGCGGGGTAGGTGAAGGGGCGGTGGTTGCTGACGGTCATCACGTGGGCGAAGAACGGCTTGCCGCTGCGGGTCTCCTCGTTGAGCGTGCGGATGACCTTCCGGTAGGCGTCTTCGTCGCAGACGCCCCAGATGTTGGCGAAGGTGATCTCTTCGGGCTTGTAGCTTTTCTGGTCGACGATGTCGTATCCGTTGCCCGAGAAGAAGGTCTCCATGTTGTCGAAATAGCTGTTGCCGCCGTAGAAATAGGTCACGTTGTAACCCTTGTCGCGCAGCAAGGCTCCTGTGGAGTGCATTCCGGCGTTGTTAGGACGCTTGATGATGCTCTGGCCCGGGCAGGGCGGCAGCGAGAGCGTCACGGCCTCCAGGCCGCGCACCGTGCGGTTGCCCCCGCCGCATCCGCCGTCCACCGCGGA
>ERZ791620.1186-NODE-1186-length-10741-cov-1.807599_pt1 | contig 10741 bp, 13 predicted proteins | sample MGYA00509962_ERZ791620 | MGnify/ENA primary metagenome ERZ791620 (study PRJEB30046, sample SAMN00715162) | human gut metagenome | study: EMG produced TPA metagenomics assembly of the A metagenome-wide association study of gut microbiota in type 2...
TACCAGCTTCCTTTTCTGCCTCGCAGCAATCACCTGCGGAAATATCCACCGTATGAGTAATGACTCCATTCTTAATCTGAACATCAACGACCCTGAAGCCTCCAAGTATTCCCATGTCCGGGCTCTGTCCGCCCTCCTCCGGGAAAAATAAAGTCTGATTTAATATTATATCAAGCCGCTTATCATCTGCCTTGTTCGGCTCGCAGGATATAATATCTGCCTCAAATTCCGTGGCATATGCATCCCTGTCGTATAGTTTAATTGTTTCTGTCATGCCCATACTGCTTGTTCCTCTCGCTCTATATTCTTACGCCTCATTGCTATGTTCTATTATAGCGCATTAATAATTCATATGAAACCCCTAAATCTGGTTTCCCACAATCCTGTAGTATGCTCTCGAAGTAATCTTGAAAACAATATAGTATATGACCATAAACACAAAAAGCGTAGCAACCATACAGATCGCAATAAGCTTAACATCCGTAAGATTGCACATGACAAGCAGTCTGCGAAACAGCGGAAATGCTGCTGCAAGATGACACGCTGCAAGGATAATCGGCAGGAAAAATACCATGCGCACCTGTGAAGTAATGGATTTCTTCACCTCGTCATTGCTCATGCCTACCTTCTCCATAATCTCATAGCGTGCTTTGTCATCATAGCCCTCTGAAATCTGCTTGTAGAAAATAATCATCACAGTAACCATAAGAAACATCGTTCCAAGGAATATTCCGATAAAGAACAAGCCACCATAAAATACATAAATCTGTTCTCTGTTTGCATCACGGCTTTCCTCATAGAAGCCGTACTTATCAGAGTCAGAATGATTTTCTCTAAAATAGCTATTGAGTGCCTGTGAAGCAGCTATCTTTTCCTCGTTGCTGCCATACAGATTATAATCAATTTCATTGTTGAGCATAGTCGGCACACTATCCTCTTCCAGAGAACTGTTCAGGTTAAATATCTCTGCAAGTGTTGCCTTGCTGTCTACCACTACATAGTACACACCACTATACATAGAGGACATATAGCTGTCTTTACTTACAGCAGTTTTTTCTGCTGCAGCCACTTTAAATTCTTTGCTCAACAAATTAATTATATCATTATTAAACTTTTCAGTTCCATAAACAGCGACCGAACCGGCATCGAGCTTTGGTATTTTATTCTTTAATCTGCCCTGCAGACCTGGCTCCATCTTTTCGATTTCATCTCTCGTTACAAAATACAACATGGAAATATCATTGTTGTAATTTAAAACCGGCTTAAACTCCTCCCCCTCTCTGCACACAGTCCAGCTAAAATATGTGTAGCTATTGCTTTCCTTAATATCACAGCCACTGCCATCGATTATCTTATCCGACTCCGCCTCTGCTTCTTTCAAAGCATCATCCAGCTTAAGCCCTGCCGGTATTTCCTTATACCAGCTATATACGCTTATATCCGCAGGATATCTCTGCTTAAGCTCTCCCTCCATGCCCACATACATGCTCACGGTTGTAGAAACAACAACCAGCACCATTGTGGAAAGCACACATATACTCGCTAGTCCGCCTGCATTCTGCTTCATTCTGTAAATCATGCCTGAAACTGCCGCAAAATGCTTTTTATTATAGTAAAACTTCTTGTTTTTCCTGAGTGCCTTAAGTATTACAATGCTTCCTGAAATAAATAAAAGATATGTTCCGACGATGACAAGCAGCACTGCGACAAAGAACAGTGAAAGCACCTGGAGAGGGTTCTTTGTGGTAATCGCAATATAATATCCCCCGGCAAGACAGCCTAGTCCGATTATAGCGATAAGCCATTTGCTCTTTGGCTCTTTCTCACCGACATTGCCCCCGCGAAGCAGCTCTATCGGATTGGCAAGCTTCACCTGCATCAGGTTATAGATGAGAGTGAGAAAATATAACACTCCAAAAATTAATATTGTATTTACGACAGCGCTAGCAGATACAGTGAAATTAATTTGCGCTTTAATATTTATAATCCTATAAAGAAACATAATCATCAGCTTAGAAAATAAAATCCCTGCTATAATTCCGGATGCTATTGCTGCGAGTGCTACGGTAAGTGTCTCAATTGACAAAACTCTCGCGATATGACGTTTTTCCATGCCAAGAATATTGTATATTCCGACCTCTTTCTTGCGCCTTTTGATGATAAAGCTGTTTGTATAAAACAGAAATATATATGAAAAAAACGCTATTGTTCCGCATCCAAGCCCCATTATCGACGCCAGTGCATCCGCGCCAGGCACCTTGCTAAGTCCCTTTGAGTTGTTTAAAAACATCATCACATAAAACATGGCTATCATGACCATTCCCGATATAATGTAAGGCATATAGAGAGTCTTATTATTTTTTATATTTGTAAATGCCAGCCTGCTATATATTTTATTCATGCTTCTCACCACCCGTCGTAATCAGCATAAGTGCATCCTGAATCTTCACATAGAGCTCGTCATTTGTAAGATTGCCACGGTAAATCTGATGAAACACCTGACCGTCCTTTATGAAAAGCACCCTGTTGGCATGACTTGCAGCTTTTGTGCTGTGTGTCACCATGAGAATGGTCTGTCCGTCCTCGTTTATCCTGTTGAACAGCCTAAGCAGGCTGTCTGTTGCCTTTGAATCAAGTGCTCCTGTCGGCTCATCAGCCAAAATTAATTCAGGATTTGTTATTATCGCGCGTGCCACTGCTGCCCTTTGTTTCTGTCCGCCTGACACCTCATATGGATATTTATTAAGCAGCTTTTCAATTCCAAGCAGCGAAGCTATAGGTGCAAGCCTTTTTTCCATATCCCTATAGTCCACACCTGACAGCACAAGCGGTAAAAAGATATTGTCCTTCAGTGAAAAATTGTCAAGCAGATTAAAATCCTGAAATACGAAGCCCAGATGCTCACGTCTGAAGGAACACCAGACCGAAATGGAGCCGCTTTTTACGGATCTCGCTTTCCTTCTGGGTGGCAGGGTCGGCGGCATCCCACATGGTCTCGCCGTTCACCTTGATCACACCGGTGTCAGGCCGTTCCAGAAAGTTCAGGCAGCGCAGCAGCGTCGTCTTTCCTGAGCCGGACTCTCCCATGATTGCAACATACTCACCTTCCTCTACAGAGAAATTGATGTTTTTCAATGCCTGAACCTGATTGCCGCCAAACCTGGTGGTATATATTTTTTTGAGGTTACTTACTTCTAAGATTGCCATTTTCGATGCTCCTTTGCGATTATTTCAAAATGTTATTTAAACTTCTATTTTTGTTACCTTTTTTAATATGACATAACTGTTCAGTACCTTCACAGTTGCGGGCTGCAGCCTCTTCATATCATTATAATAACAAAAGACCGGAATGTATGCTATCGAATCAGCTTACATTTCGACCTCGTATCTTACATTTTTGTAAGAAATTAATTTGTAGTTGACAAATAACCCCACATGTATTATTGTATTAATCAAATAATACAGTAGTACAAAAGCAGGTGAAATGATGGAATGGAATTTTAACAACGAAACGCCCATATACCTACAGATCATAGACCGGTTCAAGATGGATATTGCAAACGGCAGCCTAAAGCCAGGTAACAAAGTGCCATCCGTAAGAGAGCTGGCATTGTCAGCCGGTGTAAATCCAAACACCATGCAAAAGGCTCTATCTGAGCTTGAGCGTGACGGCTATCTGGAGTCGAGACGTACCTCCGGCAGATTTGTCTCAGACATGGGGAATCAGGCTGACTCACTAAAAAATGATCTGGCACATAAGCTGTGCAGTGAGTTTTGTGAAGGAATGGCAAAGGTCGGCTTTACACCGGAACAGTCCCTTACGGTGTATGAAAATTATCTTAAAAGTTTAAAAAAGGAGTGATGTAAATGGCAGAACGTATTGAAATCAAAAATCTAAGCAAAAACTATAAGAGCCATAAAGTTATCGAAAATATGAATGTGACTTTTCCCGGTGGAAAGATTATCGGCATCCTCGGCCCTAACGGCAGCGGTAAAAGCACACTGATAAAGATGCTTGCCGGAGTATTGCAGCCAAACAAGGGGCAGATACTGATAGACGGTGAGCCTGTCGGAGTAAAGAGCAAGGCTATGGTATCATATCTTCCTGAGCGGACATATCTTAATCCGTCAAAAAAGGTGAGTGATATCATTGCATTTTTCAAGGATTTCTATGCTGATTTCTCACCTGAGCGTGCAAATGCCATGCTTGAGAAATTCGGAGTTGATCCACAGGCAAAGATCAAAAGTCTCTCTAAAGGTATGCGTGAAAAAGTACAGATCGTGCTTGTAATGAGCAGGAATGCAAAGCTTTATCTGCTCGATGAACCTATGGGCGGTTGATCCTGCCGCAAGAGACTATATTTTACGCACAATATTCGAAAACTATAATGAAGATTCAACAATTCTTATCACAACTCATCTAATAAGTGATATAGAAAAAGTGCTCGATGATGTGGTATTTATCAGAGATGGCGGTATTTTCCTAAACGATTCCGTAGACAATATCCGCACTAATTACAAGAAAAGTGTTGATGAGCTTTTCAGGGAGGTGTTCGCATGCTGTTAAAATTAATTAAATATGATTTCAAGGAGCAATTCAGGGAGCATATCGGACTTTATGCACTGGTGTTTGTGTCAGCCCTGACAGAAATAATTTTAGATAGCTTTGAATTTGATCTTGTATCAGTATTTTTCTGGGCACTGCATAGCCTGTCAGTAATCGCCATGTTTATCTGCAGCTTAGTGATCATAGTTATTTACTTCAGACGCAATCTGTTAAAAGACGAAGGCTACCTCATGAATACGCTGCCTGTAGCGCCATGGATGCTGTATGTGTCAAAATTCCTGACAGCTTTTGTACTTTTTATACTCGATCTGATAGTTGCTGTTTTAACATTTTCTATAATGAACCATGGCTTTGAATGGATTAAAGATATTATAGGAAGTATGTCTGATGAGTTTGCCAATGCCGGATTTACAATGAGTCCTGTTGTAATGTTTGGCAGTATTGCAGTAATATCCCTGCTCTACACGATCTCTATGCTGTTTTTCAGCCTTACTACCGGCTACAGGGCAAATGGAAGCAAAGATGCTAACTCTGTGCTTACTTTCATCATACTTTATGTGATCGGTCAGGTAACAAATATTATAGTGATGATTTTTACACTTTTTATTCCGCTGTCATCAAAGGGATCTATCACCTATATTTTAACGGTATTAACCCCACAGGATGTTGCAGGTCTTATGAACAGAGCGGTCATCGGTGCACTTGCCGTATCGCTGATTCTCACTGTTGTGTATGTCGCAGGCTCGATATACAACATGACAAGGAAGCTTAATCTGGAGTAGCAAAAATGAGGGGCAAATTACCTTTTGCCCCTCATATCATTATATCCTAATCCCTCGTATCCGCATAATCCAGATCAAACCCTATCCACACCTTAGTTCCTTTTCCAATCTCTGACTCCATGCGGATTGTATGCCCCAGCTTATCTGCCATCTGCCTGCACAGATAAAGCCCAATTCCCGTAGCCTTCTTATCGGCATGACCATTGTAGCCTGTGTAGCCCTTTTCAAAAACACGTGGCAGATCCTCGGCTTTGATTCCTATTCCGGTATCCTTTATTGTAATAAAAAACCGGTTAGCCTCCTTAGCTGTTTCTATTTTAACAAAACCCTGTGGTGTATATTTTATAGCATTTGAAAGTAGCTGTTCCAGTATAAATGCAAGCCATTTTCCGTCAGTATATACCTCCTGCACGGTTCCTGAATAATTCATCCCAATATGCCTTCGTATCATAATTTTTGCATATTTTTTAATGGTATCACGTATGACACCATCCACACTGACTTTTTCAAGCACAAAATCATTTTCGGTGCTGCTTACACGCTGGTACTGTAAAGCCATACTGACATATTCCTCTATGCGGAATAATTCGTCCTCAAACGAGTCCATGTTATCTGACAGCAGGCACTGACTCTGTTCATCATCACACATCAGCTGCCCAAGCTCCTCCCGCTCTGCCTCAAGCAGTAGTTTCATAGCCGATATCGGAGTCTTTATCTGGTGCACCCACATAGAGTAATAATCTCTCATCTGTGATTGTCTGATTGCAGCACTGCTTTCTGACTCACTCCTTGCAATACTTTGATTTTCCAACAGCCTGTGATAAAGTATCTCCACATCATCTGCTGCTTCCGGAAGCTGTGCCTGTTCCTCAACCGGACGCTTTAAAGCATTGCTTAGAGCTTTTACCTTGCTGCTATATCTGAAAAATCCAACCAAAACTGTTATCAGAAGAAGTATTGCATCAAGCACTGCCACATACGCCACATCCTGTTTGCGCGCACCAATCAGGTACATGTAAAGCAAATGGATGCATGACATTGTGACAATCATCAGAATCCATATATAGTTTTGTTTTATAAAGTTTGTCAGATGCAGTTTATTTTGTGTTTTTGCCATGACCTCTCACCCCAGCCTGTACCCAAGCCCCTTTTTTGTGACAATAAAGCTCTCAAGACCTATAGAATCCAGCTTTTTACGCAGCCTGTTGACATTCACCGAAAGCGTATTCTCGTCCACATACGCATCACTCTCCCACAGCTTCTCCATTAGAAGGCTGCGTGATACAATCCTTTCTTTGTTGTCAAAAAGTGTCTGCAATATTTTGAGCTCATTCTTTGTAAGCTCGAGCCTTTTGTCGTCATAGGTTATGGTGGCATCAGATATATTGAGCATGGCGCCATTATGCTCCAAAACACTGTTGTTTGCGCCAAAATCATAGCAGCGCCTGATGATAGCCTGTATCTTTACAGTCAGCACATCGAGGTCAAACGGCTTTGCTATAAAGTCATCAGCCCCCATACTGACTGCCATCACTATATTCATATTATCAGCAGCGGATGACAGGAAAACCACAGGAACCTTTGATACCCTTCTGATTTCCGTACACCAGTGATACCCATTGTAAAACGGCAGACCGATATCCATAAGTACAAGCTGCGGATCAAATGATGCAAATTCTGACATTACAGCATCAAATTTCTGCACTACATGCACATCATAATCCCATTTTTCCAAATGTCTTCTGACAAGCTTTGCTATGGTCTCGTCATCCTCAACCAAAAATATTCTATACATTATTTTCCGCTTTCTTCCATGATAATCTCAGCCGCATCGATGATGAGCTGTGATGCCTTCATACGGAGTAAATCCGGCTTGAGCTGTGCCTTTGGAATCACCTGCTTTACAACATCAACAGGCTGACCATACTTCTGTGAAATAAGCTCATACTGCTCATCCATCTCCTCGTCAGATACAGTGATATTTTCTACTCTGATGATTTCATCGAGAACAGCCTCAAGCTTTGCCTGCTTCTGTGCAACCGGCTTGAGTTCATCCTTTAAGCTGTCCATAGTCTTGCCTGTCATCTGAAGATACTGCTCCATAGCCACACCCTGCTGTGCAAATGATGCTGCCATCTGCTGAAGCTGCATATTTACCGCTGTCTCTACTGCCTGTGGCGAAACAAGGCATGAGCTGCTCTCAAGAATCTGGTCATAGAGCCTTTCTCTTGCCGCATCTGCCTTTCTTGCCTCTACCTGGTACTCAAGATACTCGTTGATATATTTCTTTAAATCCTCCACTGACTGTACCTCAGGGAAATTGAGAGATGCTGCAAACTCATCGTTCAGCTCTGCTTCCTTCTCATTGTAAATCTCGTGCAGCTTAACCTTGAAAACAACCGCTTTGCCTGCAAGCTCCGGCGCATGATACTGCTCAGGGAATGAGAGATTGATGTCTCTGTCCTCACCGATTTCCATGCCTACAAGCTGCTCCTCAAAGCCCGGAATAAAAGAGCCTGAACCGATTCCCAAAGGGTATTTCTCAGCCTTTCCGCCCTCAAACGCAACTCCGTCCTTAAAGCCCTCGTAGTCGATTACTGCCGTATCGCCCATCGCTAATGGTCCTGTTTTCTGCTCTCTGACAGGATTTCCTGAAAGAAGTGTCGCTATCTGTGAATTGACATCCTCCTCTGTATATGCAATATAAGGGATGTTTGCCTTTAATCCTTTGTAATTTCCTAATACGATGTCCATGATTATACCTTTCTTTTATGTGTATTTATATCTGCTTAACGAAGCTGTTACATGCAAATAGTATACACTAGTTACCAAATAAAGCCAATAAAAACTCTTTTTATTTGCAGGCTTAATTTCTTACTGCCTTAAAGCACAGCCATCTATGCTCAGATTCCTTAAAAATCAAAAAACCAATTCCCACCATAACCGGTGTATACAGTCCCAAATCGAGCCAGCTTTTTACATGCCATCCATAAGATACCCCTCTCATAAGAATTGCTGAAAGCTGTCCAAGTATGACCGGTATCATAATATTTTTTCCAACTACTATAAGCTTTGCTTTTCTCAACTGTTTAAGGTCAACCGGCGAATATATATATTTCTCAAATATATTAACTTTTCTACCATTTTCCCATATATATGTAATGTATCTGGACTGTGCATAATACAATCCAAATGTAAAAAATACCACCATATTATAATAATAAAGATCAAATTCAGTATTCATTACACCACAAAATGCACCTGCGATTACCACAAAACCCATACCCATATTCATGAGGACATACGTTCCGCAGGTCTCAACCATCATGCGCTTTTTCCAATTGTCGTGCTCCGTTTTAATCAGGGTACTCATATTCATTTCACATCTCCATCTGTTTTCTATTGCGTGCTGTACGCATAATACAATTCATAAAATGATACTATTCTTATCCCAGTGTGACCGCCAGCAATTATAAGCTACTCTAGCATCTCACGCATTGAATATTCTCCGTTCTTTACATCTATAACATAGTCTGCCACCCTCGACAAATCATCGTCCAGATGCGTGGCAAAGAGTATTGTCATCTCATACTCTGCCACAAATTCCTGTAGTAATTTTAAGAAGTCATCCCTGAACACCGGGTCTAGATTGGCAGTCGGCTCATCCATCAGAAGCACTTTAGGTCTGTATGCTGCCGCAAATGCAAACTGATACTTTATCATTTCTCCTGTTGAAAACGAGCACAATCTGCGTCTTGGGGAAAGCTCCAAATGTGCAAGCATCCTGTGATACTCCTCACTATCCCAGTTCTTATAAAATGGACTGTATATTTTTTCGTTTCCATTGGCATCCTGCGACAGGTAAAATTTCCTGTCCTGCGACACTATTCCTACAAGCTCTTTTACCTTGGTCTTATTTTTTACAACATCAAGACCGTCTATGTATATTTTGCCCTTCATTTTGTCATACATTCCAAGCATCATATGAAGCAGTGTGGTCTTTCCCGCACCATTTTCTCCCAACAGTCCATACACACCATTTGTAAATGTATAATTGAATTTTCTGACTGCTTCTTTATCCTTGTATTTTTTTTGTACATCCATCAACTTTAATTCGTGCATAATACTTCTCCCTTTTCCATTTCACTAAGCAATTTTTTTATCTTCATTACAAATAAAAGTCCCGACACAAGAAAAGCTACTGCCCATATCCAAAGAGTTGTTACAAAAAGTGCTCTCGGAATCGAACCTATTACTCCATAACTTATTGATAAAAAGATGGCACTCATGCCAAATAAAGATGAATTTTCTCCTCTAGTTTCCATTGATAAAATCCCTAATGCAGTTATGCTTGATACTAGATATGGAGTTAAAATATACAGCCCCACCTGTAATAATCCAACTCTCCAATGATAGTTCAAATAGCCAGCTATCAAAAACAATATCATAACATTTATCATCCCCGACAATACCAGCCATGCAGCAACACACTGTTTTGTATTGAAATAGCAGCTTTCTCCTAACTCTGCCATTTTTCCAAAAAACAATTTATCAATCACACTAATAGACGTTATGCTAAGAATACCTGCTCCAACCATACATACAGTAATCATCCCATTTTGATTCAATCCGGTATATTGCAATGCTGTAATAAAAATAATTCCTAAACAAATAAGGACACCATAAACAGCAAAAAACAATTTATCCATGTACCAAAATTGATGAAACAAAATATTTTTTGTAGACATCATTGGCGTTCTCTGCTTTTCCATTTCATCAATCATTGCATGATAAGTCTTTTGTTTTCTTATTTCATCAACATGAACTTGCTCATCTGCCTTTGCAAAAAGAGTCTTTATTTCGCTATCTCTCATAATCATTCTCCATTAACTTTTTTAACTGATTTACACCTAATCGAAATCTTGACTTTGTAGTAGAAACACTGCACCCCATAATCTTTGCAATATCTTTAAATTTCATTTCTTCATAAATACGCAGAATAATAACTTCCCTCGTATCCTGCGAAAGTTCCTTTAATAAATTTCTCAAATAAACGGCATCCTCCGCTTCGGTCAGCATATCTTTATTATTTGGAATTTGATCAATCTCCTCCCATTCGATGGCTGTTACTTTTTCTTTCTTATCCCGGAAATAATTAAAACATATATTTCTTGCAATAGTCAGGAGATAACCTTTGAGATTATGATGTTTATAGGAAGTTCCATATTTCATAAATTTCAAAAAAGTTTCCTGAGCAATGTCGTAGGCATCATCCTCTGTTTGAACCATATATAGACAAAAGCGATAAATATCTGCATAATATCGTTCAATAATAATACCGACTGCCTCTTTATTTCCGCTATGTACTTTTTGAATCAATTCGCTGTCTTTT
>ERZ791620.1189-NODE-1189-length-10705-cov-1.921596_pt1 | contig 10705 bp, 5 predicted proteins | sample MGYA00509962_ERZ791620 | MGnify/ENA primary metagenome ERZ791620 (study PRJEB30046, sample SAMN00715162) | human gut metagenome | study: EMG produced TPA metagenomics assembly of the A metagenome-wide association study of gut microbiota in type 2...
CCGGGCGAATACCTGGGATTGAGCGACTTTTACAGTGATCCCGAAACAGACGAGCTCTATATTTTGTCGGGACAAGATGTGCAACTCTACCGCTATCATAAAAACGGTCGGTTCATAGACCAAAGAGAGGTCCCGGACAGAACACAGAGTTTTATCAAACTAGGTCCGCAATTCTGGTTTTACGAGGGGTATAACAATGGAAAATATCCTGAACGACTGACACAGACCGATTCGGCTTTGCAAGTGATGGGGAAATACCTTCCGATGGAAACCAGGACACTGGAAGCCAGTATCGGCCCTTTGCTCACCCAGCATCGAAACGAAGCTTATCTTTTCACCGCCCTCGAACCGGTGATTTACCGGATTATCCCCGGCAGTGCCGTTCCTTTCCTGAAATTCGATTTTGGGAAATATAACGTCCCGGAAAGTTATTGGGAAACGGAAAATGCCATGCAGGCATTTACAGATTTAAGTCAGAAAGGATTTATAAGTATCGCCGGTTTTATGATGAACGACGATTATATCGTCACGGAACTCAATCAGCAAACCGGGATGGAGGATTCGGAGTGTTATTACCTATTGGGCATCAAGGAACGGCATAACGGTAAATGGAACTGGATCCGCCAACGTGCAGAAGAAAATAAACTGATCGCCGACAATCAACCCGCCCCCAAGGTAAGCAATCGTCCGGAATGGTATGCCAAAAAACTCAAAGGCTTCACACAAGACGGTAAGTTGATGATCTTTTTATCGGGTTACGAGCTGGAACGTTTGACAGCAAAAGACAGGCAGTTGATACAAAATCCGGAAATATTGGAAAATGCCGACCCGGAAATGGATATGTTTTTATTTCTTTGTAGTTTAAAATAATGAAAAATCAAACCGATATGGAACATGATGTATTTATCAGTTATTCGAGAAAAGACGAAGAATTGGTGAAAAAGATCAGAGCTGCATTGACGCAAGCGAATATATCTTATTGGATAGATAAAGAGGAGATAAAAAGAGGGACTTCTTATGCCAAAGCGATCTCACAGGCTGTGTATAATAGTAAGATTTTACTTTTTATATGGTCGGAGCATTCGAATAATTCCGAGAATACGGCGAACGAGATTAGCCTGGCACTGGAATTCGAGAAAAATATCGTCCCGTTTAAGATCTCCAAGAAGTTGGGACCCAGCGATATGACCTATCACTTATTGAAATTGGACCGGATAGATGCTTGTCCATTCGAAAGCCATCATATTCAAGAGCTTGTCGCCTCGATCGCCCAATGCCTCGGACGTGGGTTAACTCCGTCTTCGACAACATCCGGCACTTCGGGAAGCACTCCTATTTCGAATACTTTTACCTCCTCCTCTACGGCTTCCAATACTTCAAAGATGGAAACCCATAAGTTCGACAATGGGAGCTATACCGGAGAAATGGCAGATGGAAAATTCAACGGACAGGGGACTTATTGCTGGACCGACGGGGGTAGATATGAAGGACAATGGAAAAACGGGAATATGCACGGACGGGGTATTTTTTATTATGCCAACGGAAGCAAATATAAAGGAGATTGGGTAAACGATAAGAAACAAGGCTGGGGAACTTACGACTGGCAAGACGGAAGCAGGTACGAAGGGCAATGGAATGGTGACTATATGCATGGTCAAGGCGTTTTTTATTATGCCAACGGGGATAAATACGACGGACAATGGGAGAATGATCACAAACAAGGACCAGGCATTTATTATTTTGCCGATGGCAGTAAATACGACGGACAATGGGAGAACGGCAAAAAACAAGGACAGGGAACTTACCAGTGGAAAAGTGGAAGCAGGTATGAAGGGCAATGGAAAAATGATTGTATGCACGGTCAGGGAACACTTTATCATCCCGATGGTAGCAAATATAAGGGACAATGGGTGAATGACAAACAACAAGGAGAGGGGATTTATTATTATGCCAATGGTTGTCGGTATGAAGGACAATGGTTCGACGATAAGAAACAGGGACAAGGGACGTTCACGTGGGTCAATGGGGATAAATACGTAGGACAATGGATGAATGATCGTATGCACGGTCAGGGTATTTATTATCATGCCGACGGAAATAAATATGAAGGGCAATGGGTAAACGATATGAAACAAGGACAAGGGACGTTCACCTGGAATAACGGAGATAAATATACAGGCCAATGGATGAATGACAGACGACACGGACAGGGGACCTATACCTGGGCCGACGGTACCCGGAATTCGGGCATCTGGAAGGAAGGTAAATTTATCGGATAATCCGGGGAAGATAACTATATTTACTTTATTTATCCTTATTCCGGCATTTTTATTCGACTTCTTTCTATCTTTGCGGCAGGATAAAAAGAACAGAGGGGCAGGAAAAAGAAGGGGGAAAGATGGATTTAAAAATTTTCGACAGATAAAAAATGATTTCAGTAGACGGACTTACGGTAGAATTCGGTGACAGAGCCCTCTTTAAAGATATTTCCTTTCAGATCAATGAGAAAGACCGGATAGCCCTGATGGGAAAAAACGGTGCAGGGAAATCCACCCTTCTGAAAATCCTGGCAGGCCAGCGCAAACCGAGCCGGGGCAATGTATCGGCGCCGAAAGATACCGTGATCGCCTATCTCCCGCAGCATCTGATGACCGAAGACGGACGCACCGTATACGAAGAAGCTTCGCAGGCTTTTGCCCCTCTTTTCGCAATGGAGAAAAGGATCGACGACCTGAACCGTCAGCTGACCGAGCGTACCGATTACGACTCACCCGAATATTATAAATTGATCGAAGAGGTTTCTGCTCTGAGCGAGAAATATTATAGTATCGATCTCACCCATTTCGAAGCAGATGTCGAAAAAACACTGCTAGGGCTGGGGTTCAAACGGGAAGACCTGCAACGTCAGACCAGCGATTTCAGCGGAGGCTGGCGGATGCGGATCGAACTGGCCAAAATGTTACTCAAAAATCCGGATGTCCTGCTTTTAGACGAACCCACCAATCATCTGGATATCGACTCGATCCAATGGCTGGAAGAATTTCTGATCAGCAACGGAAAAGCTGTCGTCGTTATTTCTCACGACCGTACATTCGTCGATAACATCACCACCCGGACCATCGAAGTCACGATGGGACGGATCTACGATTATAAGGTGAATTACTCCAAGTACCTGGAGCTACGTAAAGACCGCCGGGCCCAACAACAAAAAGCCTATGACGAACAACAAAAAATGATCGCCGAAACCAAAGATTTTATCGAGCGGTTTAAAGGCACTTACTCTAAAACCCTGCAAGTGCAATCGCGGGTAAAGATGCTCGAAAAGCTAGAGCTGATCGAAGTGGACGAAGAAGATACCTCTGCCCTGCGCCTGAAATTTCCTCCTTCTCCCCGTTCGGGCAGCTATCCGGTAATCGCCCAGGAATTGTCGAAATATTACGGGGATCATCTGGTGTTCAAAGAGGCAGGGTTCACCATTCAAAGAGGAGAAAAGGTGGCTTTCGTAGGACGCAACGGGGAAGGAAAATCTACGCTCGTAAAATGTATTATGGGGGAGATTACGGATTATACCGGTAAACTCACACTCGGCCACAATGTACAAATCGGTTATTTCGCCCAAAACCAGGCCTCTCTTCTGGACGAAGAACTGACTGTTTTCCAGACGGTGGATGACGTTACCCCTTCGGAGCTGAAAAGTAATACCAAAAACCTGCTGGGCGCTTTTATGTTCAGCGGAGACGATATCGACAAAAAAGTGAAGGTACTTTCGGGCGGAGAGCGCACCCGTCTGGCTATGATCAAACTGCTTCTTCAACCGGTCAACCTGTTGATCCTCGACGAACCGACCAACCACCTGGACCTGAAAACGAAAGATATACTGAAAAATGCTTTGATCGATTTCGACGGCACACTGATCGTCGTATCCCATGACCGGGATTTCCTCAACGGACTGGCCCAAAAGGTCTACGAATTCGGAAACGGTAAAGTCACCGAACACCTGGAAGATATCAACGGATTCCTGCGAAAGAAAAAAATGGAGAATCTCCGGGAGATCGAATCCCGGAAATCCTGATCAGGGGACACTCCCGATGTACATTTTTTGACATCCCTATGAACAACCGCCTCCCAATACCTGATACAATTGTACCGTAGCCAGTAATTCGTCGCGGATAGCCGTATTGAGGCCGATCTGGGCATCGAAATATCCACGCTGGGCATCCAATACATCGAGATAACTGATCACTCCGTTGATGTATTGCAAAGTAGCCAGATCGAGATTAGAACGGGCCGACTGTTCGAGATGTTCGCGGGATTCACGGATTTCACGACTTTTGCGGGAGTTGACCAAGGCATTGCTCACTTCGGTGAAAGCCTGGAGCACCACTTTCTGATAATTGTAGGTTTCCTGTTCCTGCACAGCTCTGGAAGCTTTTAAACGCGCTCTGTTTTTTCCCAGATTAAACACCGGTGCCAATAATTCACCACCGACAAAAAAGTAAGGTGCTTTCAGAAAATCGGTCAGATCGCTGCTCTCGAGGTCATAATGTCCGGTTAAAGTAAATTTCGGGAACATGCTGGTATAAGCCACACCGACTTTGGCATGAGCCGCTTTCAACCGATATTCGGCCTGGCGGATGTCGGGCCGTCTTTCCAGAATTTGGGAAGATAATCCCACCGGCAGAGCGGTCATCAACTGCTGCTGACCGATACTTTTCCCTCTCGCCACTTCTCCGGGATATTCTCCGGCCAGTAAAGTAATCTGATTCTCTTTGAGGCGAATCTCCCTTTCTAATCCCGGTACCAGGGTTTGGGTTCTGGCCAATTCGACCTGTGCCTGACGCAAGGGATTTTCGGAAGTCAATCCTCCCTCGAACCTGAGCTTTGCCAGACGTACTCCTTCCTGCCGGGCCGCCAGTGTCTGCCGTACGATGGCCAGTTCCTGATCTAAAGCGATCAACTCGAAATAAGCCTGCGCCACCTGGGCAACCAGAGCCGACTGCAAAGCCTGCCTGCCTTCGACGCTCTGCAAATATTCGGCCAGAGCGGCCTGACCGGCCCAACGTAGTTTTCCCCACAAATCGACTTCCCAGGATGCCAACACTTTTCCCTCAAAAGTATTCCCAGGCGTTTCATCGTATTCGCGCTCGGCAGACACGGTAGCCTCTGCCTTGGGGAAAAGGTCGGCTTTAGCGATACGACGGAGTTCCATCGATTCTTTCACTTTGGCCGCAGCGATCATCAGGTCTTTGTTTCCTTCCAATGTTTTCCGGATCAACTGCCGGAGTACCGGATCGGTATATAAATCGGCCCATCGGATATCACCGGCCGAAACCGAATCGGGCACCGTTCCTTCGATCTGTTCCGGCAAGCGGAGTTCGGGCCGGGAGTAATGCTTTCCCAGTTTACAGGAACTCACTCCCAATACCAGCAATACAATAGCGAGGGTATAAATTTTCTTCATCATTTTACGCTTTTCGTTTTTACTCTAATCTTTTCTTTGAATTTATAAACCATTACAAAGAAAAAAGGTACCAATACTATTCCGATGGTAATGGCTGCAATCATACCGAAGAACACACCGGTCCCGATCGAATGGCGGCTGGCCGATCCCGGTCCGGATGCCATGACCAGAGGCAACATACCCAACACAAAGGCCAGCGAAGTCATCAGGATCGGGCGGAAACGCAACATGGCCGCATTTTTGGCAGCGACAACCACATCGACCCCTTTGTCGACTTCCATCTTGGCAAACTCCACAATCAAAATCGCATTTTTAGCAGCCAGACCGATCAAAGTCACCAAACCGATCTGGAAATAGATATCGTTCTCGAGCCCAAATCCCAGAATGCCCAGATAAGCCCCCAAAGCTGCAACGGGCAACGACAGCAACACGGCCACCGGCACCAGCCAACTTTCGTATAAAGCAGCCAGAAAGAGGAAGACGAACAGGAATACCAGAGTCAATACCAGCCCCAGCTGTCCCTCGGCTTTTTTCTCCTGATAAGACAAACCGCTCCATTCGACACCGATATTCTCGGGTAAATGAGTCTTGGCAATGTTTTCCATCTTACGCATCACCTCACCCGAACTATATCCCGGAGCTGCCGCCCCCCGGACAACTGCCGTCGTGAACATATTGAAGCGCCGGATATTTCCCGGACCTGTCGTATATTCGGCATCTCCCAAAGCAGTCAGAGGCACCATATCCCCTCCCGCCGTCTTTACAAAGAACATATTGATATTGTCTTTATGTGCCCGGTAAGGAGCTTCGGCCTGAATATATACCTTATAAACCCGGTTAAACATATTGAAATCGTTCACATAAACCGATCCGGTGTAGGCTTTCATCGTCGAAAAAATATCGGACATCGGGATACCCAGGAATTTGGCTTTGTCCCGGTCGACATCAAAATACAGCTGAGGAATTTCGGCCTGTAACGAAGACGACAGACCGGTGAAAGCTTTACTCTCGGCAGCATACTTCATCAGGGTATCGACCGCTTCGACCAGATTTTCGAAAGTAGCTCCATTCCGGGCTTCGACCTGCATCTCGAATCCACCGGCAGTACCTAAGCCTGGAATAACAGGCGGTTTCGACAAATAAACCCGGGCCTCAGGATATTGCTTCAACTCTTTACGGGTATCTTCCATCACCTGATCGATCTCCATACCGTTTCCTTTACGCTTTTCCCACGATTTCAGAATCACCGTCAGTTCGGAGCGGGCCTGGTTGGTTCCTACCCGGGGACTGGAACCGGTCACATTCTGTACATAACCGACTGCAGGATGAGCTTTCAGAAATTCTACCGCCCGATCCGTCACCAGGCGTGTACGCTCGAGTGTAGCCCCTTCGGGTAATTCCAGTTCAACCTTGAAATAGCCCTGATCTTCTTCAGGCATAAAACTACCCGGAACCACCCGGTTCAATACAAAGATGAAAACAAGTACCATCCCGAAACCGGCCAGGATACGGCGGGGATTGGCGATCGCTTTACCGATTATCCCTACATATTTCCGGTTTCCGGTAGCCAGCCAACGGTTGATCATTCCGAAAATACGGTTTTTAGAGGGTGCGGAAGGACGCAGCAAGAGCGCACACATCGCCGGGCTCAGCGTCAAAGCGACCACAGTCGATATCAACACCGAAACGACAATGGTAATGGCAAACTGCCGGTAAAGCAAACCGGTAATCCCCCCCAGGAAACTAACCGGAATAAATACCGCAGCCAGCACGAGAGAGGTGGCGATCAACGCCCCGGTCAATCCCCGCATAGCTTTCTTCGTAGCCTCGTAGGGGCTCAAACCTTCTTTTTCCATATAACTCTCGACCGCTTCGACAACTACAATGGCATCGTCGACCACGATACCTATCGACAAAATCAATCCCAACAGAGTAAGTAAATTGAGCGAAAAGCCCAAAACCAACATCACCCCGAAAGTTCCGATCAACGATATCGGCACAGCAATCAGGGGCACCAGAGAAGCGCGCCAGTTCTGGAGCGAAAGAAACACCACCAACACCACCAGCAACAGCGCTTCGAACAAGGTTTTATACACCTCGTGGATAGACTCGGAAATGTAGCTGGTGATATCGAAAGGGATTTCGTAATCGAGCCCTTCGGGAAAATTCTTACTGATCTCTTTCATCGTTTCGCGCACCTGCCCGGCCACTTCGACGGCATTCGCACCGGGAAGGGTATAAATCCCGAGTACTGCGGCATTTTTACCGTTCATACCACTCTCGGTGGAATAGGAAGAAGCCTCGAGAGAGACCCGGGCAACGTCCCTCAAACGTACGATAGAACCGTCGGGATTCGCTCTGACCACAATCTCTTCGAATTCATTGACTGTAGACAAACGCCCCTGGGTAGTGATCGGAATGGTAATATCCTGTCCGGAAATAGGCTGCTTGCCCAATTCGCCGGCCGCCGACTCACGGTTCTGGTCTTTGAGGGCATCCTGCAAATCTTTTACCGTCAGTCCGAAATTAGCCATCCGGTCGGGCATCACCCAGATACACATACCATAATAACGGCTTCCGATATTGGAAACCCGTCCTACCCCGGGGATACGCCTCAGGATATCCAGGACATTGATCGTCGCAAAATTACTGAGGTAGATTTCGTCGAAACGGGGATCGTCGGAAGTCAGGGTCAGGGTCATGAGCTGATTCGAAGATTGCTTTTCGACGGAAATACCGTTCTGCACCACCTCGGCGGGCAAGCGCGACTCGGCCAGTTTCACCCGGTTCTGGATTTCTACGGCAGATAATTCGGGATTGGCCGAAATGTCGAAGGTGACATTGATTGACAAACCGCCGGAATTGGAACTGCTGGATTCCATGTAGAGCATTCCCGGCGTCCCGTTGAGTTCCTGCTCGATGGGGGTCGCCACTGCCTGCGAGACAGTCTGTGCACTAGCCCCGGGATAGGAGGCCGAAATTTTCACCATAGGAGGTGTAATCTGCGGGTATTGATCCACCGGCAACAAATAAAGGCCGATACATCCTACCACGACAATCAATATGGATAATACCGCCGAAAAGATAGGGCGGTCTATAAAGAATTCAACTTTCATCTTACTTCGTTTATTTCGTCTGTATTTTCTTCTTTTTTAGCCACCGTGCGGGGAGCCAAAAGATCACCGGGAGAAAGTTTGTGTTGTCCCTCGGTCACGACCATTTCATCAGGTCCCAATCCCCTCTCTACCACCACAAAATTACCGACTTCGGGTCCGGTTTCGATAAACCGTTTCTCGGCAGTACTATCCCTGCGCATAACATAAACATGAGCACCTCCCTTCTCGATAATAATTGCGCGGGCAGGTACCACTACGGCATTTTCGCGCACATCGAGCAGCAGTTTGACTTTAGTAAACTGTCCGGGCAGCAGTTTCCGCCCGGGATTGGCCAGTTCGGCTCTCACCCCGAAAGTACCTGTCTTGGGATCGACCTGAGGTTCGGCAAAGTCGACCAGGCCCTTCTCCGGATAAACAGAATTATCGGCCAGGGTGACCGTAATCGAGGGCTGCCAGGAACGGGTAGCGTCCTGCTCGCCTAATCTCACCTTACGCTGCTGGCTGCGGAGATAATCGAGGGCGGTGAGGCTAAAATCGACCAACACGGTATCGCTGGCCACGACAGTCGCCAATAGCGACTTGGAGCCGGGGCCCACCAAGGTACCGATATCGGCATGCCGTTCGCTGATGTATCCCGAAATGGGCGAACGTACCGTCGTATATCCCAGCTCCATCTCTGCCTGTGCCAGATCGGCTTTACTCATGGCTACGTTCGCTTTAGCACTTTCGTAAGCGGCAATGGCATTATCCAGGTCCAACTGGCTGGCTGCATTCTGTTCGTATAAAGGACGCAAACGCTCTACATCGCGTCCGGTTTTCAACTCCTGGGCTTCGTCTTTTTTCAGCTGAGCCGCAGCTTTATCGGCCCGCGCTTTATATAAATCGGGATTGATAATAAACAAGGGCTGATTACGCTCTACCCGTTTCCCTTCCTCAAAAAGCATCTTTTCCAGATAGCCTTCTACCCGGGCATGTACTTCCACAAATTGCCGGGCCCTGATCCGCCCTACATAATCACCGAATATCTCTACATCATCGACCCCCACTTTCTCAACTACTACGGGAATTCCTTCACGTATCTTATCTTTTTTACAACCCACCACTCCCAACAGGAGCACACAGGCAAAACCACTCAGCCAATTATTAACCCTCATATTTATCTGTTTAATTTATTTATACTTGCTATTTCCTCGCTTATGAAAAATATATACCATTTTTCAAGTATAAAAGTTATGCATTGGCTGTCAGCATACTATATATTCAAATCTTTTCCCCGGGGAACTTGTTTTTGTGGAATAATTCCACAAACGAGCTGAATTATTCCACAACATTCGCTATTTCGTTTTCGTATAGGGATTTGTAATTTAAACGATATTTTAACCGATCCGATATGAGACGAATCTTATTTCTGTTATTTTTAAGCCTGATCTTAGGGGGCCGGTCAAAAGCCCAGCAAGACCCGGTACTCGATCTGCAACAAACGATGCCTTCAGAAGACAGTTGGTGGCAATTTTTCGGAGATTCGACACTTATCCGTCTGATCGACAAATCTGTAGCCAATAATTATAATCTGCAGAATGCAGTAAAAAATATCCAATTGGCGAAATCGCGCTGGCGGTCACAACAGGGCCATTTTTTCCCGAGTTTCAGCGCTTCGGCCCAATATACACCGGAAAAAAGCAGTCTGGGCATCGACCATGCCGATAATTACTACCACATCGGGCAGGCCGGTATAGAAATGAATTGGGAAATCGATGTGTTCGGCAATATCCGGAAAGGAGCCAAAGCCCAAAAAGAATATTACCTGGCTTCACAGGAGGATTACCGGGGTACAATGGTCTCGCTCGCCTCAGAAGTGGCGATGGCTTATATCCGTCTGCGCACTTACCAGCAACAACTGGAAGTTGCCCGTAATAACCTGGAATCCCAGGAGGAGATTCTCCGGATCAATGAAGCCAAACTGGCGGCCGGACTGACTTCCAACCTAACGGTGGCGCAATCGAAAGGCCTGTGGCTACAAACGAAGGCAACCCTTCCCGGACTGGAAGCCTCGGTCTACTCGGAAGTGAATACACTGGCTGTCCTGACCGGAGAGTATTCGGATTCTTTACGGCAAGCTTTACTGCAA
>ERZ791620.1192-NODE-1192-length-10689-cov-2.290013_pt1 | contig 10689 bp, 9 predicted proteins | sample MGYA00509962_ERZ791620 | MGnify/ENA primary metagenome ERZ791620 (study PRJEB30046, sample SAMN00715162) | human gut metagenome | study: EMG produced TPA metagenomics assembly of the A metagenome-wide association study of gut microbiota in type 2...
TGGCTGGAAAATACAGGAAAGAACGGCAGCGACCGCCCTGTAGCTCCTTCCGAATATGCACACGCAATGGGAAACTCCACCGGAAACCTGTGGGGACAATGGCAGGCGATTTACAAATATCCGAACCTACAGGGTGGATATATCTGGGACTGGGTAGACCAAGGTCTTCTCCAGAAAGATGAGAATGGAAAAGAATACTGGGCTTACGGAGGTGACTTCGGTGTAGACGCGCCGAGCGATGGCAACTTCCTCTGCAACGGTCTTGTCAATCCGGATCGCGGTCCGCATCCGGCAATGGCTGAAGTGAAATATGTACATCAGAATGTAGGCTTTGAGGCAGTAGATGCCGCAGCCGGCATATTCAAAATCACCAACCGTTTCTATTTCACCAATCTGAAAAAGTATCAGATTCACTATAACGTACTCGCTAACGGAAAGACTATAAAAGGTGGAAAAGTATCTTTGGACATTGCTCCGCAGGCATCCAAAAAATTCACCATACCGGTAAACGGCTTGAAAGCCCAACCGGGAGTGGAATATTTTGTAAACTTCAGCGTGACAACCACAGAACCTGAACCGCTGATTCCAACAGGATATGAAATAGCATACGACCAGTTCCAGCTTCCTATCCAGGCAGAGAAAGCTATTTATAAAGCAAACGGTCCGGCACTGAAAACAACGACTCAAGGAGATGAGCTAATCGTTTCTTCTTCCAAAGTGAATTTTGTATTCAACAAGAATAGCGGATTAGTTACCTCGTATAAAGTGGACGGCACAGAATATTTCAAAGACGGATTTGGTATTCAGCCTAACTTCTGGCGTGCTCCTAATGATAATGATTATGGTAATGGCGCTCCTAAACGTTTACAGGTATGGAAGCAATCAAGCAAAAACTTCCACGTAACGGATGCAACCATGACAACAGAGAATAAGGTAGTTTCCTTACATGTGACCTACTTATTGGCTGCCGGCAACTTGTATGTTGTCACTTACAAAATCTATCCGAACGGAGTAGTCAATGTAAATGCCAAATTCACGTCAACAGATATGCAGGCAACAGAAACTGAAGTTTCCGAAGCTACCCGCATGGCTACGTTTACTCCCGGAAGTGACGCTGCCCGCAAGGCCGCTTCCAAACTGGAAGTTCCCCGTATCGGTGTTCGTTTCCGCTTGCCGGCACAGATGAACAATGTACAATACTTTGGCCGTGGTCCGGAAGAGAACTATATCGACCGTAATCATGGAACCCTCGTTGGCGTATATAAGACAACAGCAGATAAAATGTACTTCAACTATGTACGTCCACAGGAAAACGGGCATCACACCGATACCCGTTGGATCGCTTTATCTCCCACCAAAGGAAACGGCCTGGTTTTGGTAGCCGACAGTACGATCGGTTTCAATGCCTTGCGCAATTCTATCGAAGACTTTGACTCTGAAGAGGCACTGCCCCACCCTTACCAATGGAATAACTTTAGCCCGGAAGAAGTAGCCAATCATGATGAGGATGCCGCCCGTAATGTATTGCGGAGAATGCATCATGTTAATGACATCGTTCCGAGAGATTTCGTAGAGGTTTGTGTGGACATGAAGCAACAAGGTGTAGGCGGATATGACAGTTGGGGTGCACGCCCGGAACCTTTCCACCAAATCCCGGCTAATCGTGATTACCATTGGGGATTCACATTAGTACCTGTTCGCTCGGCTAATCAGGCCAACGAGGCGGCTAAATACGATTATCGATAACCTTAGTATAAATTTTTAAAGAAAAAACCCATGAAAGATTTATCTAGCATTGTAGCTAAATTTAAAGTCCAAGGTACGATAGAAGAAATCAAACCTTTGGGTACAGGACTTATTAACGACACTTACAAAGTAAACACCAAAGAAGCAGATGCTCCCGACTACGTTTTGCAACGCATCAATCATGCCATTTTTCAGAATGTAGAGATGCTTCAATCCAATATTACCGCTGTCACCAATCATATTCGCAAGAAACTAACGGAGGCAGGAGAATCGGATATAGAGCGCAAGGTTTTGAGTTTCCCCGAAACAGAAGAGGGTAAAGCATATTGGTTCGACGGTGATAGCTACTGGCGTGTGATGGTATTCATCCCACGCGCCAAAACGTATGAGACGGTGAATCCCGAATATTCAAATTATGCTGGAGAAGCTTTTGGTAACTTCCAGGCTATGTTGGCCGATATTCCGGAAACATTGGGTGAAACCATACCTGACTTCCACAATATGGAGTTCCGCCTCAAACAATTGCGTGAAGCTGTTGCGAAAGATGCTGCCGGACGGGTATCGGAAGTGAAATACTATCTGGACGAAATAGAGAAGCGTGCAGATGAAATGTGTAAAGCAGAACGTTTATATCGTGAAGGAAAACTCCCCAAACGTGTTTGCCACTGCGATACGAAAGTGAATAACATGATGTTCGACGAGGATGGCAAAGTGCTTTGTGTCATCGACCTGGATACGGTAATGCCCAGCTTTGTCTTCTCCGATTATGGCGATTTCCTTCGTACAGGCGCCAACACGGGTGATGAAGATGATAAAGACCTTGATCGTGTAAACTTCAATATGGAAATATTCAAAGCGTTTACCAAAGGCTATCTGAAAGGAGCCAAATCATTCCTGACTCCAATTGAGATAGAGAATCTCCCTTATGCAGCCGCTTTATTCCCATACATGCAGTGTGTACGGTTCTTGGCAGACTATATCAATGGAGATACTTATTATAAAATCAAATATCCGGAGCATAATTTAGTTCGTACTAAAGCACAATTCAAATTGCTTCAAAGCGTGGAAGCAAACACACCGGAAATGATCGCATTCATCAACGATTGCTTAAAGAATTGAGAATAGAGGAAAAAAGAGAATGGAGAATTATCTATTTGGTAAAGGCTCCATTCTTCCAATGATAAACAATCGGACGACGGAGAAATGGTTTCAGTTTCTCTGCCGTCTCCTTTGACATATAGTCAGGAGTAGTTAATGTAACAGTCAATTCTGTATTTTCTTTATTAAAATCGGCTTTCATCAATAATATATCTGCCGAACGGCGTGCTTCGTCAAACTCATAAACACCTGCTGAATCCGGCGTATTCAGAAAGTCGCCCATCACAGGCAGGGTAATAAAGAGAGATGCTGTAAGCGGTTTCCAGTCATCTGTATAGAAACGGATGCTGCTGTCGCAGGCAGGTGCACAAGCTGTAGAGACTGTACAGATCACATTCGTCGAGTCATTCAAAGCCAACACTTTCATCTGCCAGGTGGATTGAGAAGACATCTGCATACGGATATAATCTTTACTTAGATCAGTCATCTCCGACTTCTTGCCGAAACGATTCTCTACTTGCGCTTTCATCTTACTTTCCAGAAAGTCAATACAATCTTCCCGGTTTACTTTGGTTAGTAACGGGCTTAGAGAATCCGGCATATTCACAAACAACGTTTTGGCCTCTTGTGCCTGAAGAGCAGTCGAAACAAAAAGTCCGACAGCAGAGAAGAATATAGTAATAACAAGTTTATTTATTTTCATATCTATCTTATTTAACCTGTGACAAACAGATTTTGTGTAACTGTTTTAATTTTTAGACCCCAAATATAAGAATATCATTCCGATTAACACCAGTATAAGGTCAATCGCTTTGCTTTTTAAATTCTTTTCACGGAAGAGAAGTGCACCGAAAGTGAAAGAGACTACTACACTTCCCCGACGGACCATCGAAACAATGGAAATCATGGAATCGTCATAGCTCAATGCGTAAAAGTAAACGAAATCGGCAGCCGAAAGGAAGATAGAAATCAGGATAATCGTCCAGTCCCAGCGAAACGGGGTGGTAGACTTTCTTTTAGGCCACCAAAGCAATAACAGAATAGGACACATAATAAACACCTGATAAACATTATACCAGGATTGTACCAGCATCGGATTCAGAGACTTCATCAGATACTTGTCATATAATCCGCTGATAGCACCTGTAATGGCAGCCAACACAATAAAGAATATCCATTTGTTATGTTTAAAATCAATTCCTTCTTTCTTCCCCGAACGACTTAACATAAAGAAAGAGACAATGGCCAGCATTACCCCAATCCATTGATAGAGATTCAACCGTTCGCCAAATACCAGCATCGCTCCCACAAGCACCATCACCGGACGAGTGGCGTTGATAGGTCCTACTATGGTTAAAGGCAGATGTTTCATTCCGAAATATCCGAATATCCACGAAGACAACACGATGAACGACTTGATGATGATATATTTATGCTGTTCCCAACCAACAACGGGAACATTAAATATCGTTCCTCCCAACAGGTCCGGTTTATATACGGATATCAGGATAAACGGCAGAAAGATGAGACTGGAAAAGAATGTATTTAGAAACAAAACGGGAAGTACCGCATTATCTTTCAACGATTTCTTCTTGAATACATCATAAAAGCCCAGCAAAGTAGCCGAGAGAAATGCTAATAATAACCACATGAGAATATTTATTATTTATTATTCAAATATACTTTCGGGATATTCCACATTTACCAGAAACAGGGCTTGCCCCGGAGCAGATGTCCCGGCTTTGCAACGGTCTTGTTGTTCGATAACCCGCCGGAAGCCTTCAACAGTAAGTTTCCCTCGTCCCACTTCAATCAGCGTACCTACGATAGCTCGCACCATATTTCGCAGGAAACGGTCGGCACGGATGGTAAACACCCAAGTAGCATCATCTTCCTGCGTCCATTCGGCATGAGTGATATGACAGATATTGGTCTTTACATCCGTATGAAGTTTGCTGAAGCTCGTAAAGTCAGTGTACTCGAAAAGGGTACGTGCAGCTTCGTTCATGAGTGCATAATCCAACTGATTATAAACTCGCCAACGATATTGCCGGTTAAAAGGATATTTCGATGTCGTTACATAATACTTGTAAGTTCGCGCAGTCGCATCAAAGCGGGCATGCGCATCCGGCCGGACCCGGCAAACACGATAAATGGAAATATCGGGAGGTAACAAACGGTTTAATTTATCGGCAACTGATATTTCATCCAACGGCTCATCGAAGTCAAAATGAGCAACCATCAGGGAAGCATGTACCCCGGCATCTGTCCGACCTGCCCCTATTACTTCAATTTCGCGACGCAGAAAGGTAGACAATGCCTTCATCAGACATTCCTGCACACTAATCCCATTCGGTTGAATTTGCCAACCATGATAGTTGGTCCCGTCGTAAGCCAAATAAATAAAATACCTTTGCACGCTAATTCCTCATTTTAGGGTTTTCGCGCGCAAAATTAATCATTTTATCTCATTTATCTTTGTATAATTCACATAAACCTGTATATTTACAGAACAAAATAATCATGATTTACTAATACCCCACAATTATGAGTAGTACCATTTTCCTCATCATCGCCCTCGTCACGACAGGCATCTTTCTTATTCAATTCGTATTATCCATCTTTTTCGGAGATATAGATGCAGATGTAGACGTGGATGCTGATATCAGTAGCGTAGTTTCTTTTAAAGGACTTACCCATTTCGGAATTGGATTCGGCTGGTACATGTATCTAGCGGGAAACACGGAAATGCAAAGTTACGTCATCGGTATTCTAGTAGGGCTTTTCTTTGTTTTTGCCGTCTGGTTCCTCTATAAAAAAGCTTATCAACTGCAACAAGTGAACCACAACGAGCAGACCGATCAGCTTGTGGGACGGGAATGTGTGATCTATTTCAAACAAAGCGACAGCAAATATACTGTACAGACCACCCGGGACGGAGCCATGCGCGAAGTAGACGTCATCTCCGAATCCGGAAAAGCATATCAGACTGGCGACAGAACAATGATCACCAGCTATAAAGACGGAACGCTATTCATTCAATAATTATTCAAATACACAATTTTATGACACAAGAAATGTTAATCATGGCTGCTATATTAGTGGCAGTCATCCTACTCACTTTTATTGGTATCCTTTCGCGTTACCGCAAATGTAAGAGTGATGAAGTCCTCGTTGTATATGGTAAAACGGGAGGAGATAAGAAGTCTGCAAAACTATATCATGGTGGTGCGGCTTTTGTATGGCCGATTATTCAGGGATATGAATTCTTATCCATGAAACCAATGCAGATCGAATGTAAACTGACCGGTGCATTATCCGCTCAAAACATTCGTGTAGATGTGCCGACTACAATTACTGTAGCTATCAGCACCGATCCTGAAGTGATGCAAAATGCTGCTGAACGTATGCTGGGATTAACAATGGATGACAAGCAGAACTTAATTACTGATGTTGTATATGGTCAGATGCGTATGGTGATCGCCGATATGACTATCGAAGAATTAAATTCAGACCGAGATAAGTTCCTGGCTAAAGTGAAAGATAACATCGATACCGAACTTCGCAAATTCGGTTTGTATCTGATGAACATCAACATCAGTGATATTCGCGACGCTGCCAACTACATTGTCAACTTAGGTAAGGAAGCTGAAAGTAAAGCACTGAACGAAGCACAGGCTAACATCGAAGAACAGGAAAAGCTAGGTGCTATCAAAATTGCCAATCAGATAAAGGAACGTGAAACGAAAGTAGCAGAAACCCGCAAAGATCAGGATATTGCTATTGCAGAAACCAAAAAACTACAGGAAATCTCCGTTGCAAATGCGGATAAGGACAGAATCTCGCAAGTAGCCATTGCCAATGCAGAAAAAGAATCACAAGTAGCAAAGGCTGAAGCTGAAAAGAATATCCGTATCGAGCAGGCAAATACAGAAAAAGAAAGCCGTGTTGCCGAACTAAACTCGGATATGGAAATCAAACAGGCGGAAGCTGCCAAGAAAGCTGCCATCGGACGAAATGACGCACAGAAAGAGGTAGCACTCTCCAATGCAGAACTAGCTGTAACACAAGCTAATGCCGATAAGCAAGCAGGTGAAGCTGCCGCAAAATCGGAAGCTGCCGTACAGACTGCACGCGAAATTGCGCAAAAAGAAGTGGAAGAAGCTAAGGCACGAAAAGTGGAATCTTCATTGAAGGCTGAAAAGATTGTTCCTGCGGAAATCGCCAGACAGGAAGCTATCCTTCAGGCAAATGCCATCGCTGAAAAGATTACCCGCGAAGCGGAAGCCCGTGCAAAAGCTACTTTGGCACAAGCCGAAGCGGAAGCAAAAGCTATCCAATTGAAACTGGAAGCAGAAGCGGAAGGTAAGAAGAAATCATTACTTGCGGAAGCGGAAGGTTTCGAAGCAATGGTAAGAGCGGCTGAATCGAATCCGGCTATCGCTATCCAATATAAGATGGTAGACCAGTGGAAGGAAATCGCCGGCGAACAGGTAAAGGCGTTCGAACACATGAACTTAGGAAATATCACTGTTTTCGACGGAGGAAACGGAGGTACAAGCAACTTCCTGAACACATTGGTGAAAACAGTAGCTCCAAGTCTCGGTGTATTGGATAAATTGCCTATCGGTGAAACAGTAAAAGGTATTATCAATCCGGAAAGCAAAACGGAAGAAAAGCCTGCAACAAAAGCTGACGAGAAAAAAGATAAGAAATAGTTGTGATCCGACATAATATACGCTGATGAGAAAAGAATGATTACTTGTTCTCATCAGCGTTTGTTTTTTATATATAACTCGAATAAATCTTCTTTGAACATTCCGGATTTATTACGTTCTTTATGTTACATAAAATGTGTTACACAAAATATGTAATAAGTCGTGAAGCCATATCGCTCATTCTTTGTATACAGTTACAATAATCCCGGAATGTCGCCTATTTCGGTCAGCTCCGCTTAGGGCACTAGAAATGATTTTGCGAAATCATTTCTCATATTCTCATACTTTATAGGATAATCATCTGTAATTCAAAGCAATAACACTATGAGAAATACTTTTCAAAAAGGTGTTTCTCATAGTATTTTGCCTGAAATGTCACAAAAAACCGGTATTTCTCATACTTTCATCATGCATTTCTCATACCGGAACTGCTATATAATACCTACATAATAAATGTCAACCCAACCCGAAGATAAGAAAAAAGGCAGTCAACTATTATCAGGGTATTACAGACCCCGGTAGTCCCACATATTGTGGGAAAAGATTCCCTAGCTGGAGAGAATTTATTCCCTCATTTTGCGGGAATAAATTCCCATAATATAAGAGAATACTTTCCCACAATATATGGGATTACCGGAACTAACGGATATACTTACCCAAGATCATAGTATTCGATATATTCATCATATTGAGGCGTTTCTGTAACTCCCCTCTTTCGAAAAAGTTCTTGTATATACTTTTGTTCCTTTGGTTTAATCAACCGTTCTTTATTGCAACAACGATAATAGATCGTTTTGCCGAAGTAGGCTATCATCTGTCGCTTGATAACGGTGGCATCAGCAAGCGGCACCCGATCCAGCAAATGTTTCATTCCCCGTGCAAACAACACCGGCTTTTCATCAATAAAGTAAGTACAGTCTTCACCATCGGAGGTGACATGTTCGGGATTAATAACCATTACAGCAGCCCGCTCTTTCGGCATTCGGAGAGTTACTTGTCGTCGCAGACATTTGTCCGCACGCAAACAATGTCCATTCAAGCAATGAGCGAAGCTAACGGGCATAGAATTGTAATCGAAATCTGTTTTCATGTGTGTTATGTTTAGTGGAAAAGTGGCCTATTTTTATAAACCGCTACAAATGTATGAAAATAGCTGGAGGACAAGAAATAAATACACTATTTACTTCAACACATTGATAAAATCTTTATATTTGCCTCCAACATCAATACAGGAACTTATAAAACTATATCTCTCCTGCAAAACTATAAAACAGAATAATCATGAAGACAAAACATTTACCTGGAGCACTACTGTCATTTCTCTATACAATTATCTTTTTTAGCTGTGGCAATAATAATGAAGAAAAGATATATCCTTTATCCTTTGAAAAAGAGTATTACGAACAACCTTTATTAAGAGCAACAGATATTACCATTAGAGGTGGAAACAGAGACTATACCGTGACTGTAGAAGAAACTGATATTTTAAGCATCGATGTAGATTTATCCAGCTCAATAGGAATGGGAAGTTTAAAAGTTACCCCCAAAAAGAAAGGAGAAACAAAGGTGAAAGTAAAAGATAATATCACCAACGAAACAGTTGATTTAAGAATTAAAATAACAGACAGCTATTTGGCGTACGCTATAGAAAAAAGTAATCATCCGGCACTTTCCAATGGCACTGTAGTTTATCTGATTAACAATGAAGCTAAAGAATGCTATTTTTTCCGTTATATTGAGTTTAGAGACGAACTATCTCACACTCCAATAGCAAAAGGAACATACGACTTTTTCACCAAGTTAGAAAGCGGTTCCGGCAACTCGTCTCCTACATACGCCATACCTTATTTAACATTAAATTATACATCTGACGAACAAGAAAATTTCACGGATGCATCAGTTCCCCCCACCCCTCACAAATTAAGATTTGAGCTATACGATGGGGTTACGAGTGCAAATGCTGTCCTAAATCTTATATCAAAATTTCTAGGTGTAGATTGGAAAGAACTTGTAGAAAAAGCTCTTTCCAGAAGTGAACATACAATAGTACCCACACTAAAAACAACAATTGACAATACAGATTATACCATAATAGGTATATTAAATACCTATCCTGAAATACCAGAGAATATTTTGGAATAGCCCCAAAGTATGAGCCAGAAAATAAAGCAAAGCATAGAACGTATAAAAAAATAGCGTATATTTGCGAGCAAAAAATATAAAATGACTATTTATAAGCTTCGCATATTACCGCTATTTTTACTAGTTATTGGGCTTACAACGCTTACTTCGGGCTGCAAAAAGAAAGACATGTCGCTGAAACTGAATGAGCCACGCAATATTCGTGGCGTCGTCAGCTATAAACGTTCTTTCCCTGATTTGAATGACGCACATCTGGAAGTAGCCAAAAAGATAGGGATTCGCCCATTGGCAGACCGGGAAGCAGCAGAAGATATGAAAGAAAAGCTAACTCATATTACTGACAATGAGTTTTATGTAGTAGATTCACTGACACACTCTATCCCCTATCTCGTACCGCGTGCCAGTGCACTGCTCGATACAATCGGTTCCAACTTTCTCGATTCATTGGCAGCCAAAGGTCTAAACCCCAACCAGGTAATCATCACTTCAGTGTTACGTACCGAAAACGATGTAAAACGCCTCCGCCGTCGCAACGGAAATGCTTCCGCCAACTCGGCACACTGCTTTGGAGCCACCTTTGACGTCAGTTGGAAACGTTTCAAAAAGGTAGAAGACAAGGATGGAAGACCGTTACAGGATGTAAGTGCCGACACACTGAAACTTGTCTTGTCCGAGGTTTTAAGAGACCTGCGACAAGCTGAAAAATGCTACATCAAATATGAATTGAAGCAAGGTTGTTTCCATATCACCGCCCGATAAATACCCTTTTTCAAAATCTTTGACCAGCATATCATAAAACCTTCAAGGTAAATTTTGCGTTAAGATGGAAAACAGCTATCTTTGTATGAATCCAACGCTAAAAGAATCAGATTATGAGCAAGCTATATCCTATCGGCATACAGAATTTTGAAAGTCTCCGTAACGATGGTTATCTCTATGTAGATAAAACCAGACTCATTTACCAATTAGTAAAAACCGGTCCGGA
>ERZ791620.1193-NODE-1193-length-10688-cov-2.274523_pt1 | contig 10688 bp, 5 predicted proteins | sample MGYA00509962_ERZ791620 | MGnify/ENA primary metagenome ERZ791620 (study PRJEB30046, sample SAMN00715162) | human gut metagenome | study: EMG produced TPA metagenomics assembly of the A metagenome-wide association study of gut microbiota in type 2...
ACCCCATTAAAGCTAATTGTTCAACTTCTTTTCTCATAATTCTATTGTTACTAACATTATACTAACAGCGGTCATTTAATATTCCGCTGTTATTTTCTCTAAGTGTACTGTTTAAAAGCCTTCCTATCCAATATACTTTTATAAATATTGGCTATCTATAAAACATATTCTCCTTATTCATCTAATGAGTTCAATTAGGGACATAAGCTATATGCATCAAATCATTTTCTTCGCATAAACCACCTGTTTTCCTGCTCCGTAGCGCATCAGTATCCCTTTTTTGATAAAAGCGTTCAGCTCTTTTAGTGCACGCTTTTTGTCGTGACCGGTCATATGGCAATAATCAGTGCGAGTCATGCAAGGATATTTTTCAAGGTGGGCGGTTATTAGTGCCAGACATTCCGCTTCGCTACGTCCGTTACCTTTGGGGCGGGTGAGGGATTCGGTACGTTCCAATCTCATGTCATACCCTACTTCCCGCTTGAATTGTTTGGTCGGTAGATAGTTGATGTTTTTTAGTTTGATTGATTGTGCACGCACATCTTTCTTGTGCATTACGGGTGGTCCTTGCAGCGATACGGAGAAATAGCCGATCTCGCCTAATTCTACAATCCAGCCGTTAGCCAGTAAATCTTTTAACTCATTTTGAAAAGACTGCATTGCTCCTGCCAGCAAACTACGGCTGATTCCCGTAAATTTGTGCACGCGGTCCAGAAATTCGTCCTGACCGATAGTCCCTTTGGGAACAATGCGGGGATGAAGGGGTTGTTTTTCTCCTGTCTGCTTGATATCGGGAGTCTCGTAAAGGTCATACTGTGCGCTCATAACTTAAGTTATTTTGTTGTGTTATTAATGTTTCCGTTCCTATAAACTAAGGAATCCGGCTTAAATATTAATTCGTTCTACTACAGTTCCCCGTGCGGACCACTATAGTGGGGCACAAGGGGAACTATAGTTCTTCTTTCGTGCCACTATAGTGGTACGAAAGAAGATTTGCATACAAAGTTATTAATATTAAAGAGAAAAGGGTTAACCTTACGAGGTTTTTGCGTTAATTATTTATTTCCAGCCGCAATTCCTCTTGCATCACCTTGCTTTTCCCATCCTTTGTATATCGGTACGACAGCAGAAATACATTATAAGTATGACCGAAAGATTCCTCTACCTTGAATGTATTGGGGTATTTGGAGTCACCGTCTATCTGAGTTACCTCAATATCCTTGTACGGCTTTATCGTGACATGATTGTTTTCCTCCACTTGCAGTATGATAGCGGTTTTGTTGATGTGATCCACATTGCTTTCAAAAGACTCCGTTCCGGCTATCATGCGTACGCTGTTGTGGGTGAGTGGAAACATCTTCTTGTTACCTGCGGTTGCCATCCCGTCTGCCAGACCGGTCATTGAATAGTAAACGTTTTCGCCCTGCGTTGCATAATCGTTCTTGATGAGTATCTGATATAGAATGGTGTTTTTGCTTTCATTAATCTCGACACCGGAGATATCCGTAGCTTTTAATCCTACGAAGTAGGTAGAATCCGGCGACAGTCCTTCGGGACGTATCTTGATCATGGTTCTGCCTGTCCGTTCGCCTGCATTGATCTGAATCTTGTAATCTACGATCTCGTATTTGTCACTGGACAGGAATTTGGCATAGCAGGCTTCATCGACGTCGTAAAGAGACCGATTGTAGAATTCCAGTGAAGTCAGGTCTTCTTCCAGCCCGATCACCATGTCTTGTTTCGGGGCATGGGTGCCTCCGGTGCAGGCTGCGATATATCCTGTCGCCTCTTCTCCGGTAGGGGACAAAGTGACTACTTCTTCAAACGTGTTATAGTAGTCACTGCTGATCAGGGCCACTACATTCTTGTACATTTCCTTTTCAAACAGCGCATCGTCATTGCATGACGAAAGTGCTATCATAAGTGCGAGTATCGTTATAAAATCTCGTTTCATCTTCTTTTTTGTTATTTAGATTAATAACCCGGATTCTGGTCGAGAGAAGGCAGTCTTCTCATTTCGTTGCGTGGTATGGGCACCCAGACAGACCTTTTGTCAACCACCCTCGTCAGGAATGAGGAAGAACTAGGGATGACACGCTGGTAGTAGGTCTCTTTGGTTGCGCCGTCGGGATTCATTCCACGGATAGGTTCCTGCTCTGTCTCTTCATAAATACCCCAGCGGCGGACATCATAGAAACGTCTGTTTTCCCATAAAAACTCTACCATACGTTCGCGTTCTATCTGTTTCTGTACTTCCGGCGTACTGTTGAGTTGATTGGCTGTCAGCCCCGGCAGTCCGGCCCTGTAGCGGACTTGATTGAATGCTTTTTTAATTTCCTCTTTATCTCTGCTCATGGTATAAGGCTGACCGTCCAGTTCTACGGTGTGGGGGCCGGTCAGGTTGTTGAGTGCCTCCGCATACGATAGCAGGATTTCCGCATAGCGGATGATGGGATAGGCTTTCTGGATATGGCGGGCTCCGGTGCCGGTCCAGGCATCCATCGGGTTATTGTACTTTTTGATTACGTATCCGGTGATGGGATAGTTGGGCGAAGTGGCTGTAACACCGCCACGACCGTCTTCATCCTGATAGTAGTACTTGGCTGTGTGGTTGTTGAGAGTCGAACTGGACAATGCCTGCCATACTGCCTCATTGAATCCTACAGATGCGTAGAACCGCATTTCACGATTGGCGTACATCTTATATACACCGGCGTTGAGGGGATAGCCGGAAAAGTTACGCGGTTCGGAAGTGAAGCCTGTCTCCGAGTAATATCCGTCGGCGGCGGCTTCTTCTTTCGTACGCCCGTCGTCCATCAGATAGGCGTCTACCACTTTCTGAGTGACGCAGAAACGTCCCCATCCACCCATCGAGGGAGGGAAAGAACCTTTGCTGATGGTTTCGTTGAGGTACGTCGTGTTTCTTCCCCAGATCAATTCCGGGTTGATGGACGCTACGGCTTCGCCGGTAAAGATGTCCGAATAAGATTTGAAAGGGTCTATTCCGTTGGCTCCGTTCGGGTAGGCGTCATAGAAATTGGGGTCGGAAGTGACTCCGGCGGGAAGTTCCGGCGTATTGTCGTCTTTTGCATATGTATAGAGCTTGTACGCTCCCATATCCATCACCCGTTTTGCGGCGGCGGCAGCTACTGCCCACCGGCTTTCGTCATATTGCTGGGAGACATAATGCACACCGTCGGTCTTGCGTTTCCAGTTGCCGAAATAGGAGCTGGCAACAGGCCCCCCGTTGAATAGCGGGCTGGCGTGTATCAATCGCAGGCGGGCTACCAGGCCGAGTGCGGCTCCTTTGGTGGGGCGTCCGAAGTCCAGCGTGGAAACATCCTGAGGCGAGGGCAGCAGCCGTGCCGCTTTTTCGAACTCCTCACAAGTATAGTTCATTGTTTCGTCATAGGTGGCTCTGGGGCGGTCGTAGTATTCGATAGGTTCGTTGGTATTCACTACTTCGTCTCCCAGCAAGATTGCCGGACCGTAATCGACCAAAAGATTGTAGTAGGCGAAGGCACGGATAAAACGTGTGTATCCTTCCAATCTGAGCCGTTCCGAGTTTGTCAGGTCTTTCGGGCGGTCGAGGTTTTGCAGGATGCTGTTGCACTTACGGATGATTTTGTAGTATTTGCCCCATTGGTTCAGGTTGGGGGAGCCGTCTCCGAGGAAATCCTGTGTGATCTTTCCGTTGGCGAAATCCATGCCGTGATAGATATTGGCCGTTCCGCTTCCGGTCAGTCCGTTAAATCCTTCGTCGGTTGCCATCGGTCCCGGTGTGTACCCGTTACGGATGGTCTGTGCCTCATCCGGGAACATGGCTGCCGCTCCCCACATATACGCTTCCATATATCGGGCATTGGTGAAAACCGAGTCGATGTTGAATTCATCATCAAAGTAATTGTCTATGTTTAAGAAGTTGCTGCAGGACGTTACCAACATGACTGCCTGAACCAAGAAGAACGTTCTTGCTGTTTTTTTTATTAGGGATGTTTTCATTCTATCGGGTGATGTATTTATTAGAGATTGACATATAATTGCAGGGAATAGGTGGAAGGGATGGGATATACACGGCCGTTCCAGCGTGCCTGTTCCGGATCGAAGAGTTTCACTTTATCCCATACATAGAGGTTGTTACCTACGAATTGGATATCCAGTGAAGAAACACCTATGCGTCTCAGAAAAGCTGTCGCAAGATGGTAGTTCAGGGTGATTTCCTGCAGGCGTATGTAGCGTGAATCGCCCTGCCAAAAGGTGGATAACTGGCTGTTGTTGCTGTTATTTCCATATTGCAGGCGGGGGAAACGCGCGTTCGGGTTTTCGGCAAGGGATGGGTCGATCCCGTGTGCGATGGCATAATCTTTGGGAATCCATCGGTTGGCCGGATTGGCTGCCAGGGTGAGTACATTTCCGGTATTACCTTCGAAGAAAGGCATATATCCCATTCCGTTGAGGCGGGTTTCGTCGTTCACTGTCGTCTTTTGACCTACATAGAAAAAAGAGGTCTTGCCGGTTCCCTTGAACAATACACCCAGAGTCAGATTCTTGTAGCGGATTTCTGCCCCCAGGCCGTACATCAGCAGCGGATAAGTGCTGTGTGTCAACGGCACCATGTCCAGCTTGTCCACCATACCGTCTCCATTGATATCCTTATATTTGATGTCACCGGGCATTACCTCTCCGAAAGTCTGCTTGGGACTGTATTTGATGTCATCTTCGTCCTTAAACAGTCCGACTGCCTGATATCCGCGGATGGAATTGTACGGGAAATTATTGTATTCCAGGTAAGGGTACTCCAGATAAGCCTGCTCCCAGTTCTGTACTTTATTTTTGGAGTACGTGAAATTACCCCGTAAGGTGAAGCCGAAATCGGGAGTGAAATCCTGCGTGAAGCTGATGTTTCCGTCGGCACCGTAACTTTTCATTTTACCCACATTCGCGTATGGATTGGAGACCACTCCTACGAACTCGGGCACCTGTACCCGTTGCTGGAAAATACCGTTACGCTGATCATGGAAAATATCGACAACGAAATCGATCTTGTTATTAAACAACTTTCCTTCAATACCCACATTGGACTTGATGGCCTTTTCCCACGCCAGGTTATCGGCTCCGATACGTGTCTCGCCAATAATCTCGATGTCGGGAACGCCCCAAGCTGATCCGGTACCTTCGTTCACTTTAGTAAGGTAAGGGAAGCGGACGTCGGTAATCCGGTCGTTACCTACCGAACCATGCGAAGCCCTTATTTTAAGATAGTCGAGCCAGGGGAGCGCCTCTTGTATAAACTTGTAGCCGGTAGGCACCCAGCCCAATGCGACGGACGGGAAGAAACCGTATTGTCTGCCGGGCTGGAAGTTTTCGGAACCGGTGTATCCGAAGTTGACGTCCAGCAGGTAAGTATCCTTGTAGCCATAAGTAAACCGGCTGGATACTCCCTGATAGCGCAAGGGAATGGCCGATAAGTTGCTTGTGGCGTCGTCCGTGTCTTTGGAATCGCTGATGTAATAATAGACCAGCGCGGATGTCCGGTGATCTGTACCGAAAAGCCGGTCATAATTGAGCGTAGCCTCAAAGTGGTATTTGCGGTACTGGCGGGTGGACTTGCTGTACGAGGCTTTTTTCTCCTGTACGGTTTCCTGCATGATGAGTGATCCGTCGCTTGCTCTGCCCAGTGCATTGTAGAGGGCCGGCTGCACGCTTCTCCGTTCATTGAAGTAGCTGTGGATATCGTACGCTCCCTGTACACGTAGTTTAAGCCCGTTGATCAATTCGGAAAAGTCCTGATTGATTGCCAAAGTCGATTTGCCCTTGTACACTTCGTTGGCAGCCTTTCCCGTATGGTTGATCATGACATAAGGCGATGACAGCTCTCCGGCACCGCGTCCGGGCAGCATACCATTGGAATATTGGGTGGGAATGGACAATGGAGTAAGCCGCGACTGTGCTCCCCATATATATTCGGTATTGGCTACGCCGGGCTGATTCAACTGGGAGAGGAATCCGTCAGAACCCAAATAAACTTTCGTTGATTTGGTCAGGTTCACGTCTAGATTGATACGGTAATTATAGGTGTTGTAGCTGACGTTCGAACTGTATATACTGTTCTTGTCTACCTTGTAGGCCGCACTTTCGTTTTTACCTCCCAGGCTCAGAAAATAACGTGCCACATCGCTGCCGCCACGTCCGCTTACATAATAAGTGTGCCGCCAGAATGTTTTGTTGAGTATCTCATCCTGCCAGTTTACGTTGGGATAGAGGTCGGGGTCGAGACCGTCGCGTATAATTCCCATTTCCGTATCGTCATACAAAGGTGTTTCGTTCCGTACTGCTCTGGCTTCGTTTGCTAACTGCGCATACTCATAAGCTCCCAGATATTTCGGCAGACGGTTGAGGACGGACAGCGTGGTGTTGAAACGTCCGGTAATCTGAATTTTGCCCGAAAGGCCTTTCTTGGTGTTGACCAATACGACTCCGTTGGCTCCCCTTACTCCGTACACGGCAGTTGCCGACGCGTCTTTCAGGATGGAGAAACTTTCGACATCGGCAGGGTCGATGGTGTTGAGGTCGCCTTCCAGACCGTCAATCAGTACAAGGGCACTGCTGTTGGCTCCGAACGTACCGATACCACGTACCCAGAAATCGGCGATATTCTGACCGGGCTCGCCACTGCTCTGCAAGGAAATGACACCGGCTGCCCTGCCTCCCAACAAGTTACTGATGGAAGGGGAGGGGGACTGGATATCTTTAGTGCTGACCGTCGTAATGGCACCTACCGAACTGATTTTCCGCTGAACGTTTCCCAGTGCGACGACAACCACTTCATCAAGGGAATTGTTGTCTTCAAGCAGTGTGACCGTTAAGTCGGTTTGGGGTTTGATGGCCACATGCTCCGACGGTTTGAAGCCGATAAAAGAAAATATCATTTTGTCTCCATAAACCACTTTCAGCTTGAAATTACCGTCATTGTCGGTTGTGGTACCTTTGGAGGGCTTGTCTTTGATGTATACCGATACGCCGGGCATGGATAGCTTGTCCTTATCCACGACAGTTCCTGAAACGGTAAATTCCTGAACTTGCTGCGCGAAGGTTGTTGCCGAAAGCAATAAGCAGAACGACATTAAGTATAAAATCTGTTTGATTTTCATTGTGAGTTTACTTTGTTATTCGATAACCAATTTGCGAATGCGTGCATTACCCCAGTCTGCAATGTAAATGTCTCCCTGTTCATTGACAGCCACTCCCCAGGGATTCTTGAATAAGGACTCTACCGGTCCTCCGTCCTTGTATCCGGCGACGCCGGGCTGTCCGGCAACTGTCGTGACGATATTGTCGGCAGATATCATGCGGATGCAATGGTTGCCATAGTCGGCTACGAACATATTGCCGTCGTTGTCAAACTTGATATCCTTGGGATAATTGAAGAGGGCATCTTCAATCGGACCGTCACGGAAAGCGCTGCCGCCGGGAGCATTGAGACGCTTAAATCCGCCTGTTCCATCCGGATCGCGGAGGTCGAGCACCGAAATCCCTTGTCTGTATGCGGTAGGGGCGTTGGAGTGAAGCGTTATATACAGAAGCCAAGGCTTCGCAGGATTAATCGCCTGTCCGTATTGTGATCCGCTGGGACCTTGATGGATAATGTGTCCTTCGAATGTGTTGGGATCTATTTTAGCGATCTTTCCATCACGGTATCGTGTATATAGATAGCCGTCATAAGGGCAGAAGGTGACGAAATTCTTGTATCTGTCGGCATCTACGATTGAGTTCAGATCCGACTGTGAGTATTTTATGTTACGCTGGCGGGGATACCAGGCTTCACGCGGATCGAAGGTAAACGTCACTTCTTTGACTGACTCGTGTGCGGCGGTCAGTATTCCGGTGGCACGGTCCACCGTTAAGCCGTTGGCATATAAGATACGGTTGGCGGCATCTGCTTCAATGAGAGGAGTCACAATGTTCTGTTGTTCGTTTATCCGGGCGATTCCAAATGTACCGCCGTCACGCCATGACATGAAAAGATTGCCTTCGGCATCCAGATCAAGATATTTGCCATATACCTGAGCGGTGGAGAGTGTTCCGGCAAGGAAGCTCGTTTCACCGTTTCCGGTGACCGTGCTGACCAATGCCTGCGTATGATAAGCGTATGTTTCTTCGTAAGCGACAGAATCGGTGTCGACCACTACGGAGATACGGGGATTATCGCCCGGAAGGCGCGGTACAATGGCATAAATACGGCTTCCGCTTGATGAAACGACGGAGGCCCTGGCATTGTTGAAATATACTTTGATTTTACTCACGTCGGTGCCGAAGTTTTTTCCGTCCAGAAGAATTTTGTCACGTGCTCCGCCTTCTTTGGGATAGAAGGAGGTCAGTACAATCGGTTGATCGGATTGGTGGGCTTTCTCGGTGGGCTCACTGTAGCTTTCGCAACTCGATAAATAGAAGAAAGCTACCAGCGAGCAGGCTAGGGATAAGTAACGATTCATAAAGTAATAATTTAAAATTAAACGATTATCCGCATGTAGTTCGTCGGATATCTTGATATTACATGGCTTTGATGGCTGGAACTTTATAGTTTGATGGTGTAATCCAAACCTTTATCGGGGGCTACGATGAAGTTGGTAACTTCAAAATTGCAGTCGCCTCCTTTGATACCGTTGTCAAACTTCACAGAGATTGTATGCTGCGTATGTGGTTTCAATGTCATTTCGCGGAAATAGACCAAAGAAGGATCATGTGCGGTCTTTTTCAGTTTCAGTACCAGATCGGTAGCGTTCATGACAGAAAATGTCACTTCTTTTTCGGTGCGTTTCACTTCTTTTATGTCTACGCATTTTTCAAAGAAGGGACGGAGGATTTCTTCACGCCCGATCACCAGTTCGCGGTAATAAACGGCGGTGCGGCGATTGTCGAGTGCTTCACGGATACCTTCCGGAGAACGTTCTTTGACAAAGACAAACGTCATCGTGCGGTGTTCGCCTTTTGAAAAATCATAGTCTGTCTGGATAGGCTGGTGGATATCGGAAGTTCCTATCATGGTCAGATTCTTGTCCAGACACCATTGAATGGCTTCGGGCATGAAAAGACCACCATTGGCTACTTCAATGCCGTGCATGCAGCCGTCATTGTAGAGTTGTGTATGCTCAGGCCACCACAGGGTGGAGTCCGGCTGCTGGCGTGCCCAGCCCGGATGATTCCAGAAGATAAAGGCTCCTTGTTTTTTTGCCTCATTGAAAGCGTCTTTATATGCCTTTTGTTCCAATGGATTGGAGTCGTTCAGGAAGATTGCATTAAAATGTCCCGGAGGCATGGAACGGGTGATTTCACTGCCTCTGATTAGAAGTATTCCTAACTTCTTCGCCTGCTTCTGAGACAGTTCATAAGAGCGGTTATGATCTGCTATAATGTCTTTTTTGTGTGGGCGGTACTCAATATGTTCTGTCAGAGAAATGGCATCCAGTCCTTCTCGATATGCTTCGTCTACACGTACGGTAGGCCATACCAGACCGTCCGAAAAAACACTGTGCATGTGAAAGTCACATTTTAAAGTAGTGTACCCGTTCAGATTGGGAACTTGAATCTCATTGCGGCGTTGCGCTTGTGCGCTCATTAAACACATTGCTGCCAGTGCAACTCCCATCAATACTTTTTTAATTTTCATTTCTTTTGCTTTAAATTAGAGATTTGGTTTTCTTTTGGAATGCCTCTGTCTAGTCATTGGAAAATGGTACTAAACATAGGCTCCTGTGTATTTTGGCGCAAATGTATATGCAAAAAAAAGACCTGCAATAGGCGCAGTAAAAGCTTAACGGGAACTTCACGGAAAAGAAATGTAATCGTTAACGTCTGTGAAAAATGTAATGCCTTTGTAAAGTGTGAGTGTCCTTGTAAACGGACATGAGTTGTTTTGTCTGTGTGGAAATAAAAAAGAAATGGATAGCCAATTTATGCGTTACAGCATAAAATTGACTATCCATTTCTTTGATTGAGTTCCTCTTTATTTAAGAGGCTTTCTTCTCTTTTACATCACTGCTGGCTTCTACCACATTCACTACATAGTCGCCCAGTTTCTCACATTCGGCGATAATATCCATGTAATAGACTCCCATCTGATAATCATATTCCTTGTTGTTGACATCCAGAATATTCTGATTTTTCAGTTGGTTACGGTAGTTATTGATTTCGTTTTCGATGTTGAAAGACTTGTTGATATCAATGCTTTGGTGTTCCGGTTTCTCTACCACCACAATCATTTGTGCGAGGGCATCATCGGTCAGCTTCATCATGAAGTGGATGTGCTCGTATTGCTTTTCGGTAAAGTCCTGATTCGTCTGGCGTTTCCGGTTGATGGTGCGTGCCAGGTTGTAACAGCTGTCGCCGATACTTTCGATTTCCGTCACTTCGCGCAGCATGGCACGTATCTGCAACTTACTTTCAGAACTCAGACGCCCTTCGGATACCTGATTCAGATAATTGGCTATTTCAAGTTCCATGTTGTCGCTGATGTTCTCGTACTTTTCTACACGGCTGAACAGTTTGTTAAAGTCATCGTCCTTTTCGGTATGCATCAAGTCCTGCACCATTCCGAACATACGGTGGGTACGTTCTGCAAACAAGTGGATTTCCTTGCGTGCCTGCAGGATAGAAAGCTCCGCAGTAGAAAGCATACCGCCGGTGATAAA
>ERZ791620.1196-NODE-1196-length-10663-cov-2.293175_pt1 | contig 10663 bp, 8 predicted proteins | sample MGYA00509962_ERZ791620 | MGnify/ENA primary metagenome ERZ791620 (study PRJEB30046, sample SAMN00715162) | human gut metagenome | study: EMG produced TPA metagenomics assembly of the A metagenome-wide association study of gut microbiota in type 2...
GTAACAAGGCAGCAGGAACTCGCGCTCGTAAGGCTTCTTTGGAAATCGAAAAAGCAATGAAAGAATTCCGTAAAGCATCTTTGGAAGCTTCTAAGAAATAATTTAGAAGACTACTAAGATATCGAAAAGAGGCTGTCTAAACTTGTTAGACAGCCTCTTTTATTATAGTACATTCAAATATATACGAACTTTAAACTTCTTCGCACACCACCATTTTCATCCCTTGATAAACGACTATAATTTTGTGCAGCGTCGTTGTTCCGATTGCTTTTTGCACCGTTTCACTGGCGGCATAGCGGTTGGCTTGTGTGATAGCCTCTTGCCGGAGTTGCTCCACCTTTTCGTCACTATCCTTTCCTTTGGCATACTTCAGTTCGATAATGTAGGAATGGAGCATGTCTTTATAAATATCCAGTAAGGGAAACATGAAAATATCAGCATATCCTTCCTGATTCTCCTGTTCGGAGATGGGGCGATAGAAACGGTTCTGTGCGGTCATAGCCAACGTAAATCCATGTACGTATGCTTCGCCTTTTTGCTTGTCGCGCTGGGAAGAATATCGGTGCAGACATTCGGCGATATAGTCGAAGTAGGCTTTCCAGTCGCCGTCATAAGCCATTGCTGATGCCAGTTCTCCCTTTTCCCAGTTGTCAAAGCGGAGATTTGCTTCGTTGTAAGTATCTAGTAAGTAACTGTACAGTTGCTCACGTACTACTTGATTAGGAATGGTTAATAATGTCTTGCCTCGTTTGGTGCCGCTGATAGTCAACATTCCGAAATAGAATAATAGGCTGATAAAGTTATCCGGTTCTGCAACTGTTTCGGCTGGAAAACCTGTTTTTAGTTCTCCGGTGACATATCCTTGTTGTACCAATGTCTGGATGGTAGAGGCGTCATGAGCAAATTCTTTGTCCTTGCGGATCAACATTCGTAGTTTGTTGTAATCCACGCGGATGTTTTCTTCTACCATATTGCGTGGCATATAGCCTCCATTCCGGATGTAATTATCCACAAAGTAGAGTACCATATTGGAGTTGTACATTGTAGTACTGCCATAACTTTGTTCTGCAAAACAGTAGTTGTCATACCAAGGTTTCATAGCTTCTATCAGCTCGTCGGTAGAGTGGTGAAACTGGCAGGTAGTGGCATAATAATCCAGCATTGCGCGCACCTCTTCTTCGTTGAATCCGGTCATTTCATTAAATTCCGGAGAGAGCGAATAATTGGTGCCGATATTGAATCCGCTGGTGAGATCGTCCATTGTAACGGGGCTGACACCTGTCACGAAGCAACGTTTGATAGTGGAGTCCGTGCCTGCTTTCACCGTATCGAAGAAGCTGCGCAGATAACCGGTTCCGTGTGTTTCGCTTTTATAATCTTCGAGACAGGAAGGTTCTGATAGGATTTTGTTTGTAAAATGGTCGTATTCATCAATGAACAGATAAATCTGCTGATTGGTTTTGACACATTCTTTATATAGATAGTCCAGTTGCTCTACGGCTCCTTTTTTCTTATTCATTTCTTCCTTTATCCCTTCGGGAAGATATTGGGCGTAGACATCGCAGAAGAAATTGAATTCAGTGTTGCAATGTGCGTCCAATGATTGCCGGTAACTATTTAATTCGGCATTAACTACGGCAAAGTTTAGATAAATGATGAGATATGAATTTCGTTCGGGAGTGGGATGCTTTCCTATGTACAGGTCGCCATACCATTTCTCAAACTTGTCCGCCTCTAATATGTTATAATAATGGTGGAGCATAGAGATCGTTAAGCTCTTTCCGAACCTTCGTGGGCGAATGTAAAAGAAATACTTGTTCGCGTTTTCTATAAGCGGGATATAATGTGTCTTGTCCACGTAATAACAGTCGTCTTCGCGGACATCGATAAAGTTCATCATTCCATACGGAATACGTTTGCGCTTTACTGGTTGGTTCATAGCTCTTTCATTTTCTCACAAAAGTAACAATAAAAAATGAATATTGATGGATGGCAGTTATATAAATGATAGAATATCTTTGGATATATCCGGGTGGTAATAGTGAGAATACTTGTATCTTTATTGTCGAATAAATTAATAAATTGAGAAATGTTGAAAGTAGTAACATTTATGAAGCAGGTAGCCATGGGGCTACAGATGGAGGGAAACTTCGGTACTGCGCATGTTTATCGTAGCAGTCTGAATGCCATCATTGCTTATTGTGGGGAAGAAGATTTGCTTTTTAGTGAAGTAACTTCGGAGTGGCTGAAGGGATTCGAAGTTTACCTTCGCAGTCGTGGTTGTAGCTGGAACACCGTTTCCACTTATCTGCGTACGTTTCGTGCGGTTTACAATCGTGCCGTCGATCTTCGTAAGGCACCTTATGTTCCTCACTTGTTCCGTTCTGTTTATACCGGTACTCGTGCCGATCATAAACGTGCGTTGTGTGATGACGATATGAAGAAGGTGTTTGCAAAATTGTCTCGTACATCCGGTGTGCCATTTGCTGTATGTCAGGCGCAAGAGTTGTTCATTCTGATGTTTTCGCTTCGTGGTATGCCGTTTGTCGATCTCGCTTATTTGCGTAAGAGTGATTTGCGTGATAACGTAATAACGTATCGCAGGCGTAAGACAGGACGGCCATTGTCGGTGACATTGACTCCCGAAGCGATGATCTTGGTGAAGAAGTATATGAATCGCGATCTCTCTTCTCCTTATTTATTTCCATTGTTGAAAAGCCGTGAAGGAACTAAAGAGGCGTATCGCGAATATCAGTTGGCATTGCGCAGCTTTAACCAACAGTTGATGTTGCTAGGTGAATTATTGGGATTATCCGATAAGTTGAGCTCGTACACCGCCCGCCATACATGGGCTACGACAGCTTATTATTGTGAGATCCATCCGGGTATTATTTCCGAAGCGATGGGGCATTCGTCTATCACTGTGACGGAGACTTATTTGAAACCTTTTCGGAGTAAGAAAATTGATGAAGCAAATAGACAAGTTCTTGACTTCGTGAAACGCTCTGTTATAGGTGTAAGCGCTTGAAAATTACTCTGTTACTTTGTAGGTAACGGGAATGAATATCGGTGCAAATATGAGCATATTTCTTAAAACAACCAAACGAAATCATACATTTTTTCTAATAAACTACTCAAAATAGGAATTAACCAAATAAAACACGCGGATTCTTTGTATTAGGGCTTTGTTAACTTCTAAATTTTTGCAAAAGATCTCCTTCCCTCTACTGCCTTTCAGAAGCAGGGGTAAAAAAGTTTCATTGCTTATCGTATCATTTTTCAGTATTGACTACTCCCGAAGAGCAGGCACAAAGGTTTCTCCGTTACCTACAAAGTAACGGGTGGCTATTATTGAAACTTAGTGTTTAATAATATATTATTAATGTAATTTTTAAGTAGTTATGAAAAGAAAATTTGTGAAAGTGATGCTCTTCGGGGCATTGACGCTTGCAGTAAGTACAACTATAACAAGTTGTAAGGACTACGACGATGATGTGAAAAATCTGCAGGAGCAGATTGATAAGATCAACACGTCAAGTCCCGTTAGCATTGAGGATATGAAAACCGCCATTGCAGCTGCAAAAACGGAGTTGGCTACAGAAATCGACAAACTGTCCAAAGCTCTGGAGAACAAAGATGCCTCTATTAAAGCATTGGAGGCTGAAATTGCAGACTTAAAAGCTAAACTGGCTGCCGCACAGGGGGATGCTACAGCAGCTAAAGAACTTGCAACGCAATTGTCTAGTAAACAAAATGAACTGAAGACTTTAGTAGATGCTAACGATGCAACTCTCAAAGCATTGAAGGAAAGCTATGACAAACTGACTGGTGCCGAAGGTGATATTCAGACTTTGCAGAATTTTGTAGCCGACTACGAGAACAACAAAGTAATCAGCGCAGCTGCAAAAACTGACGAATTGCTGTCTGCTTTTATCAATAGCACAATCGCAGAGAAACTTGATGGTAAAGATCTTGTAGAATATATCAATACTGCCGTAAGCACTGCCATTGCAACAGAACTTACTTCTGTGAACAATGCTATTACAGCTATTACAGGAAAAGATGGTGCGTTAACTAAAATTCAAGATCAGCTCACTAAAGCATTGGATGGTGATGCAACAAACAAAGGTATTCTTGCTAGATTGGATGATTTGGAAGATATTCAAGATGCTATAAACAGTTTCTTGGAAAAGAATCCGGGACAGTATGCCGATTTCGCGGCAGTGCTGAACCAGATCGAGACATTGCGTTCAAACTATGAGACGATGTTTACTCCTTCCAATTTGAAGAGTAAAGTAGAAGATGCTATCGATGAAGCTATGAAAACTACCGACTTCACTTTCGAGCAGTTGGTTGGTGACGTGAAACAACATGGTATTGACATCGAAGCTATCAAAGCAATGGTACAGAGCGTGGTATATGTTCCGAAGAATACAGCCGGTACAGAAGAGTTTACCACTTTGTATGCTAAGAAGAATTCGAGTGCTACAAGCTATTCTATCATCTCACGCAGTGAAGACTTGACTGTTACATTCCGCGTTTCGCCTGCAAAAGCAGCACTAGGCTTTGAGACAGGAAAGTATAGCCTTCTTATGGATGCGCAAAAGACACGTTCTACGAATACGAATATCTTCAAAGTAGGTGAGGTGACAGTAGAGAAAGAGGGTGGTGAACCTACAGGGCTTATCACTATTCCTTTGAGTACTACTAGTGCATCTGAAAACTATGCATTGTGTCTGATGGTGAAGGATAACAGTAAGGAAGTACTGACAGAGATTACATCAAACTACTTCCCTGTGTTGATGACGACCAAATATTTATCTCCTGGCTACAAGGTTAAGTATATAACTGGTGAAACGGACAGAAGCATTATATATAATGATAATAAGTCAAGTCTGACATTCAGCAAAGATGGTAAGGAACAAGCTGTCTTCTATGATGATAAGACTACTGCCGATGCTGATGCTTCAACTACCTATACGGATATACCCGCAGGACTCAAGGGAGTATTCAATACAACCTTTGAATTGACTGGTGCTAACAAGCAATATTTTGCTATTGATGCAACAACAGGTAAAGTGACATTAGCGGAGACTGCCTTTGGTCAAGTAGGATTGGTAGGTCAGACTGTTGATGTTGATGCAAAGACTGCAATTACAGGCGTTGATGATCCTGTCACCACTGATTTGACTGCTACCGATAAAGTGACTATTACACAGAAAACGGAAAATAAAGAAATAGCATATAGCTTCGAAGGTACTTGGAAAGGTAATGGCGTGCAGACATATACTATCAATATGGTTGATTTGTATAACAAAGGAGCTATTACGGAGGCTGATTATAAAGCTTTGGCAGCTAGTGCTTTTGATGTAACTGGTGCAGATAACAGTGTAACTTTTGCTCGCGGTAATGAGAACGCCTTGACAATAACAGTGCCTAGTGCTACAAAAGTCGGCACTTATAATCCTACAGCAGTGATAACTGTATCTTCTGTGAAGACAATTACAGTGAAGGCCGCCGTTACAGTTAAGTCTTTGGCAGACGTTGCTTTGACTACTGTAGCTTCTCCTCAAAAGGTCGATGCAGGTGTAGATGCAGCACAGGCTACTGAAATTGCTGTAGAAGTAGGAGATGTTTCTACATTATTCCCTAACTATAGTGATGTATACAAAAAGGTAGTTACAGATGCAGGTGGTACTATTGAATTTGCAGCAACAGGTACTGGAGTAGATTTCTCTGGTGCTCCAAAGCTAATTATTAATGAGGACTATGCAGCACCTGTAAAAGTGACAGCTACAGTGAAATGTGGCGAAAAGAAAAATGCGGTATATACAGTAACACTCGTTCCTGATGCTAAGTTGAGCGGCACATGGACTGCACCAACTAAGCTTACACAAAAAATAGCATCTGATAAAACCTCTACTGTTAATTTAGCTACAGGATCTGTTTGGAAAGACTATAGAGGTCAGAAGATGTGGGAAGCCGGAACTGGTGTAACTGGGGATGGTTCTAATGGATTTGCTAATTCGGTTGATGCTCTTGATATGTATGGTCTTACAGCTCCTGCTTTCAAAGTTGTCGGAGACAATGCCGATAAGTTTGAAGTTAGTGCTGCCGGCGAGTTGTCATACTCTCAAGCTGGTAAGGATATGCCATCTAGAGACGGCTTGACGGCAACTGTAGAAGTAACAGTTAAGTCTAAATGGGGAGGAGTAATCTCTTCAACAGGTGATGTTACGACAATAACTGTAACGGTTGAGTAAATATGATAATAACTCTTTTCTAAAAGATATCTCTTTTATTTCATTAGAAGAGAGAGTTTTTGAATAGATAACTTTTATAGATAATAAAACCCTTCTTCACCCTCGTGTGAAGAATATGCCGAGAAGAAACAAAGTGAAGGATATGGCTTGTGAAAGTCAATCCTTCCATCTTTGTTCTTCTTTAGAAAAGGGTGCCTCCCACATTTCCCACAGGTATCCCTTTTTATTTTTACTCTCGGAGCGTCTTTTTGTTGTACTAGAATCAAATTACTAGTCCCCCATTTCCCTATAGGTAAAGGAGGCGTTCCCAAGATGCAGAAAACCCGGGCTTGCGAAAGTCCGGGTTTTCTTGATTAATAACCAATAACAATTAACCAATAACAACTAATAATAGAGTATGTAAATGAAAAAAGAAACCTATTCTTTATCCCACTCCTTGCTCGCTTCAAAACAAGGACAAGCCTTGATCCATTCTTCCGGTTCAATCTCACCGTCTCCGTCAAGATCAGGACTAAGATCACGATGTCCGCAGACACGGCATCCCGGAAAATCCTTTAATAAAGTCAGGATAAGAACCCGTAGCGAGTGTTTCTGCCAACAAGTTCGCGTGTCTTTCGGCTGTCCCATGCAGTCCAGTCCGCCTTCGTAGCAGATACCGATACTTTCCCGGTTGAAACCACGGCTATGCGCACCGATCCGTTCTAACGGACGGGTAGACTTAATATCCCCGTTCTTACGAATATAAAAATGATAACCCACACCATTGAAGCCGCGGCGACGATGACAAACGTCCAAATCATGTTCGGTGAACGATTTATCCTCGCGGGTAGCGGAACAATGAACGACAATCAGATTAATAGTTCTCATGCGTTAGGCAGGTATTAAAGAAGTGGATGATGATGCAGATTCGGAACCATTGTTGCGCTGAATACACTCTTTATTGACACACTGTAAAGTGACAGCTTCCGAAAGTTTGCCTTTTAATGAAAAAATCTCCGAGTGCATTTCCTTCACACGGTCGCTCAAATCGAAATAATCCTTTAGCACCTTTTCGAGCTGCTTCATAAGGAAGCCATACTGCTCTTTCACTAGTTCGCTGAACTCTTTGACGTCCTGCATCATTTGCTGACGTTTTTTGCGACCTCCGAAAAAAGGGAGGATGGCTGTAATAATATCAATGATTTTGTCTAACATCTTTCTTGAATTAAAGATTAAAAATTAAAGATTGAGAATTGAGAATTAAAAAATAAGAGAAACTAAAAATAGGAAAACAAAAAAACACGAGAATGAAAGAAAATGGAGAAATAAAGAAAATGAGAAAATGCGGGAAAGAGAAAAACAGCAACCACATGGCAAGGAACCATACATGGATCAGTTCCTGAAACCATGTGATACTGTTTTTTCTAAGGATGAAGTTTCATTCTGCCAAAGAAGATAGTGCGGGCAGCCTATTTACGCTGCCGGGTCCGGTGCTTCTCCACCGCCCGGTTTATTGCCTCCCGAACCGCTGTCGGAATCATCGTCCGAACCACCGTTTCCGGAATCGCTTCCATCGCCCTTTCCGCCCAGAACGAAGTCCACGTTGTTTTCGCTTCGTGTACTCGTATGGCTCGAATTCATCAGCTTCAACGCTTTGTCGGCAACAAAGCGGACATTGACACGGCGGATGCTGCGCACCGTACAATCTTTCATAGTCTCCGTACCATCACTAGTCAGCGTGATGTGGAACGTACCCAATCCGTCAATCTTCACCTTGTCGCCCTGGGTGAGCGACAGACGCAACTGTTCCACAAATGCCTCGATGGTGTGTTTCACATCTCCGGCAGTCAGTGACGATTTACTTTCGATGGCGGTAGCCATCGTATCAACGTCCATCACTCTTACATTGCCCGATTTCTGACGTATGTAATACAGTAACGGAGCATCCTCCTGATTTACATACTTTCTGCGCTGATAGCGTTCTACTAATACATCCATAAATTTGAAAAGTTAAGGTTTAAGTGAATAATTATATGTTTTCTTTTTGATACTACAAATATACAAAATCAGAGAGGAGAAGTCAAGTAAATATGGTTTTATTTTCTCTGATAATATAAAAAGTTTTGCACCGGATATGTATCAATAATATTTCGATAAATTGTCTTGATTATTTATACAATAGATCGTTTTATTTAGCATGTTTTTCCAAATATTCCAATGGTGGAACATAGTCATATATTTTTGTCATCGACGGATTATGCCCGAAATATACATTCCCAGTCTCTCCATTACGCTGCTTGGCAACGATAACCACCCCCAGTCCTTCTGTCGGGTAACCGCTTTCCCGGTCGGTGACGATGCGTTGCATCGCTGGTCGGTAAAGCAACATCACGACGTCCGCATCCTGTTCGATAGCTCCGCTCTCGCGCAGGTGTGCCAGTTCCGGACGTCCTCCGGGGCGATTCTCCGACTCGCGGTTCAGCTGACTAAGCAGTATGACGGGAATATGCAGCTCCTTGGCCAGCAACTTGGCTTTCCGGGTGGCTTGTGCCACTTCCTGTTCGCGGTTGCGGTTGGCCTGCTTGGTAGCCATGTCGCAGAGTTGCAGGTAGTCGATAATAATTGCGTCACACTGATTGCGGCTCTTCAGTAGCCGGGCACTTGAGCGAATGTGATCCATGCTGACAGAAGTGCTGTCGTCCACGTAGATGAGGAGTCCTGACAGTTCTGAAGCTGCGGTGTGGGCATTTTCCATCTCTTGCAGGGTAGGTATTCCGTTCCTCCACCGGTAAGGATTAATGTTGCTTGCTGCTGCCAGCCATCGGTCGGCAAGGCGTTCCCCTTGCATCTCAAGGCTGTAGACGGCCACCGCATTGCCCGCCATTGCCGCGCTGCGTGCCAGGTGTAGGGCAAAAGCCGTTTTACCTACGGAAGGCCGGGCGGCAATCACTATCAGATCACTATCCTGCAAACCGCCCGTTTTCTGGTCGAGTTCGGTCAGTCCGGTGGGGATGCCGGTGACGCCGTTCACGCTTTTGGCAATACGCAATTCAGCTTCTTTCAGCGTGTCGGTCATTAGGGTGTCCATGCAGCGTATATGGTCGTGGTGTCCGGATTCGCCTTCGAGGCGGTCGAGCAGGTTGTGCGCGTCGATGAGGGTGTCGTCAATGTCGATTGTTTCATCCATGGCGCAGGTGAGGAGTTTGTTGAAGCCGACTACGGCTTCGCGTGTCAGATATTTCTGGTGGACGATTTGCGCGTGATACTCGATGTGGGCGGAGGAGGCTACCCGGCTGCTTAGTTGTACGATGGTATACGGCCCGCCTATCTTTTCGAGCACTCCGCGACGTGTGAGCTCTTCTTTGACGGTGAGAATATCTATCTTTTTGTTTGCCTGATACATAGCTATCAAGGCGGCGAAGATCAGCTGATGATGATCGTCGTAGAACATTTCGGGACGTAGCTTGTCGGCTACGAGTGGCAGAGCCTCCTGTTCTATCAGGCAGGCTCCAATGATGGCTTCTTCGAGTTCGCTGGCGTGTGGTTGCATTTCTTTTCGATGTTTTTTAGTCTATATATTCGTTTAAGAAAGCCTTGTCTTTCAGGTAGGTGGCGGCAAGGGGGATGAAACGTGTGTCGTTGGTGTGGTAGTAGACTTCCTCGATGTGGTTGATGGCTGTCTGCTGTTCCTCTTTGGTGAGCTTGTCCCATTCGCGGCGGGCACGGGCGACGTACTGTTTGGGTTTTTGCATCGTTTCATGATATTTATCCCAGAAAACGTCGAACACTTCGGATTTTTCTTTCTTTTTTTCTTCGCGGGCTTCCGGAGAGATGCAGCCGGTCCAGAAATCATAGTTGTTGATATGAATGTGGAAGATTCCTTTCTGGTGCGGGATGATCTTGATAATGCCCTCTTCCTGGATTTTTTGAAAGAAGCGGAGGGTTTTGGATCGGCTCCATTGGAAGAGTCGGCTCCAGTGTTGCTGGCTGATGACGGATTCTCCGCGTTGGCATACGATGTCGATCTGCTGAATCTTGTACGTGGTTTCCGAGTAATTGGCGTGTATCAGGACTTGGAGGAGCGCTTCCAGTTCTCCCGGCGCTTTATCGTTTATCTGACGTTTTAACAGTGCTTTGGGAATCAGGATGTAGCCTTCGTGCAGGAGGTTGTTTGGAAGTTGTTTCATTGAGGCGTATTTTTACTTGTTGTTGATTGCGGGTTATCCCCATTGTGCATACATTGTTGGATGCGGTTGCGAAGGTAGTGCATGAATGGCTGTTCGTGCAAATCTTTTTTGGCTGGAATGGAGGTGTTTTGAACGGTATGGTGGTATTTGGGCTGTATTGGGGGCTGTAGGACGGAAATAATGTTGTTCTGTGTGACACCGCGCGGGTGTAAAAGATGAGATTGGGGGAATGAA
>ERZ791620.1198-NODE-1198-length-10657-cov-2.214488_pt1 | contig 10657 bp, 8 predicted proteins | sample MGYA00509962_ERZ791620 | MGnify/ENA primary metagenome ERZ791620 (study PRJEB30046, sample SAMN00715162) | human gut metagenome | study: EMG produced TPA metagenomics assembly of the A metagenome-wide association study of gut microbiota in type 2...
AAATCTTGCGCCCACGGATTATCTTGTTTGCCATCGCTCCGATTGCACCGGGCGTTGTCCCATAAGTTGCGACAAAATACAGATAATCCGTTTGGAGGGATGCTGTTTCCAGAAACTCTCGGACAATGCTCGGTAGCCCCCAATCGTAGGTAGGAGAAATAATGCCAATTACATCATCCTCAAATACGCACCTATTTTCTTGGATACAGTCTACAATCGAAACGATTTCTTCCGACTATGCAAGTCGGGTCGCAACATATTTACAGTTTCCTGTTGCAGAAAAATAGAGTATCATAACGTTTCTATAATAACGACATGCCCCGTTCGTTCATCTACGAGACTTCTGCCGACAAAAATAAGGATTAATCCGCTCTATCCATACAACCCGACTCAAGAAAAAGGCAGCTATCGGCTGTCTGTCAACAAAAAGCGTCCACAAATACGTCGCATTGTTCCCTTCTTTTATTATTTTTGAATAAAATAGGATGCGGCTTGGCATAATCAAATTGAAATTTTTGTTTTCATTTGCTTCTGCTCTCACCTTTCACTATTTTTGCAAAAACAAGAATTTATCACAGAGAAACTATGAGCAAGATTTATCCGGTAGGCATACAGAGTTTTGAAGAAATACGTCAGGGCGGCTACTGCTATATTGACAAAACCGACCTGATTTATCAATTAGTGAAAACGGGCAAGTATTATTTCCTGAGCCGTCCGCGCCGATTCGGCAAAAGCCTGCTCATTTCTACATTGGAGGCTTACTTCTTAGGAAAGAAGGAACTCTTCAAGGGACTGGCTATGGAAGGACTGGAAAAGGACTGGACCGTATATCCTGTGTTGCACCTCGACCTGAACACACAGAAATATGATACGCCTGCAGCTCTGACTAACGTACTGGAAGAGAACCTGAACTATTGGGAAAGCCTCTATGGTGCCTCGAAGAGTGAAATCGGAGTGGCCCGACGCTTCAACGGCATCATTCGCCGCGCGGCAGAGAAAACGGGGCAGAAAGTGGTGGTGCTGGTGGACGAATACGACAAGCCCATGCTCCAAGCCATTGGCAACGAACCGTTACTCACCGAATACCGCAACACACTGAAAGCCTTCTACGGTGCTCTGAAGTCGAATGACAACTCTCTCCGCTTCGCCCTGCTGACAGGTGTGACAAAGTTCAGCAAAGTCAGCGTGTTTAGCGACCTGAACAACCTGATGGATATTTCTCTGTCCAACCGCTTTGCCAATATCTGCGGCATCACGGAAAATGAACTTCACCGCGACTTGAAGGAAGGCATCCAGCTCTTGGCCGCTGCCAACGGTATGAACGAAACCGAAGCCAAACAGGCATTGAAAGCATGGTACGACGGCTACCACTTTGCCGAAAATACGGAAGACATTTACAACCCGTTCAGTCTGCTCAATACACTGGCCGAAATGAAGTTCGGCAGCTACTGGTTCGAGACAGGCACGCCCACCTTCCTCGTGGAACTGCTACAGCGCAGCAAGTACGACCTGCACCGCCTGACCGAAGAAATGGCAACCGCCGACTCGCTGGGTGGCATCGATACGATGGAGACAAACCCTGTCCCCATCCTCTACCAGAGTGGTTACCTCACCATCAAGGGATTCGACAAAGAATTCAGGACCTACGAACTGGGCTTTCCCAACAAGGAAGTAGAAGAAGGCTTCACCAAGTTCCTGTTGCCTAACTATGCGTCTCTTTCTTCGGGCAACCCCTCTTTCGAGATAAGCAGCTTTGTCAGAGAAGTCCGTAGCGGAAACATCGATGCCTTCATGCACCGCCTCCAAAGCTTCTTTGCCGACACGCCCTACGAACTGGCACGCGACCTGGAACGACACTACCAAAACGTGCTCTTCATCGTCTTCAAACTACTGGGCTTCTACACCCAAGCCGAATACCGCACGTCCAACGGCCGCATAGACATGGTGGTAAAGACCAACCAATACATCTACGTCATGGAGTTCAAACTGAACGGCAGTGCCGAAGAAGCCATCCGCCAGATCAATGAGAAAGGCTACGCCGCACCCTTTGCTTCCGACGGCAGAACTATCTATAAGATAGGTGTAAACTTCAGCAACGAAATCCGAGGGATAGAAGGATGGATTGTCGAAGAATAAACAAACAAATGAAAGATGGAATAGCCATATTACAGCAACAAGATTTTCGATAAACTTGCATACTTCGTTTTTTATCGATTACTTTGCGTGCAAATTCCAACGAAAAAGAGATAGTAAGAAACAGAAAGTAGAATAAAAAGACATATTACAAGCAACTTATAGACGTATTATTTGGGTTGATTAAATCTGGTAAATTTAAATGAAGTTCCAAATAATAAGTTGAAAAGTCAGTTTGTACCCTGCATAAGGGCACAGACTACTTTTCCTTATTTGAACTTCAAAGGTTTACCAGAACCTAATCAACCAAATAAGTGAAAAGTTTAGCTGTGTCCTTTCTTTTTGCTCCTGTGGTTCCAACGGTACAAACTGTAAACACTATATATATGAATAATCTACCTCGTCACCCCTCCTATAAAAGTATACATTTTCCATAGGAATCTGTAAGATCAGTTACTTTACTTTCAAAAGCGCTCTACAGGATAGTAGAAGCCTTACAACAGAAAACTAAAACATCATATACATATAAAAATGAAAACACTCATATCATTATTTGTCAGCACATTTATTTCTATCAGCATCTCAGCACAAACCGTCAGCGGAAAGCTGGTGGATGAACAAAACCAACCGTTGCCTTATGCCAACGTAGTTCTGCTATCCCTCCCCGACTCCACTTTCGTTACGGGTACTGTCAGTGCCGAAGACGGAACATTCAGCCTTGCCACTACGGCAGAGAAGCAGTTAGTCCGCATCTCCTCCATCGGATATAATACTCTTTACAGACCGACACAACCTGTCAGTATGGGTGTAATACAAATGACAACCGATACACAGATACTGGGCGAAGTGGTCGTTAAAGGCAACCTGCCCAAAACCCGCATAAAAGATGATGCATTGGTCACTACCATACAGAACAGTCCGCTTGCCCATGCCGGAACAGCCAATGATGTGCTGGGACGGGTACCCGGTGTGATAAAGAACGGAGAAAGCATTGAAGTGCTTGGCAAAGGTTCACCTATCATCTATATCAACGGCCGGCAAATGCGCAACGCATCCGAACTTGACCAGCTTTCTTCGGCTTCCATCAAGGATGTGGAGGTGATAACCACACCGGGGGCACAATACGATGCGTCTGTAAATTCGGTAATCCGTATCAAGACTGTCAAGCCTGTAGGGGAAGGTTTCGGTTTTAACAGTCGTACAGTGTTGGGAGTGGCTCACTATATATACGGTTTGGAGGAACTTAACTTCAACTATAGAAAGAATGGTTTCGATCTGTTCGGTATGTTGGAGTATGACAATAACCGTGACCGACAGAACAATACGATGGTGCAGAACACATACTCCAAGAGCCTTATAAACCAGGCTACATCTTCCAGACGCTTCAATCAGTCACAGCTGTATGCTGGTAAGTTGGGTATGAACTACATGTTTGACGACCGTCACTCTCTGGGCTTCATCTATGATTTCTCTTACCGGCCTACAACCACACGCAACGACTCATATACATCACTTTCTATAGATAAACTGCTGGAGAACGAACTTACAACTGCCGACACGACCGACCTGCACAACCGCCAGCATCTGGTTTCCGGCTATTATAACGGAAGCTGGGGTAAGTGGCAGCTTGATGTAAATGCAGATATCTTGTGGAACAATCAGGACAAAGACCAGCAAGTGAAGGAAATAGCTACCGATGCGGACAACCGCATTTTTTCTACAGACAATCAGGTGGACAGCCGTCTGTATGCAGCCAAGGCTGTCGTGTCGCGACCGCTCTGGAACGGTAAGCTCTCTTTCGGTACGGAATGGAGCTTTATCCGCAGAACAGACCTCTATACGAGTCAGGAATCATTCATCAATGACAGTAACACAAAGTTGAATGAGGATAACGGAGCCGGATTTGTAGAATTGAGCCAGCGTTTCGGTAAGGTAACCGCCATGGTAGGACTACGCTACGAACATATGGACAGCCGTTATTATGAAGGTGGAAAGAAAATGGAAGAACAGAGCCGTACTTATGACAACCTGTTCCCTTCCGTTATGGTTTCTTTCCCGGTTCGGGACGTAAGAATGAGAGTGAACTATACCCGTAAGATTACACGTCCGGCTTTCAGTCAGTTGAACGGAAACGTACAGTACATAAACCGATATACCTATCAGTCGGGTAATCCGTATCTTCAGCCTTCATACAGGGACTATGTGTCCTTGCTCACCAATTACCGCTGGCTGACTGTGATGTTGGATTACGCACATGTGTCGGACTATATCATGTCTGTATATACTCAGTACGGTGATGATCCGGAAGTGGCACTGTTGCAGAAACAGAATGCCAAGTCGTATCATGAACTTACAGGTATGGTAAACATCGCACCTAAATTTGGTAAATATCATCCTGTATTGATGGCTGGTGTCAGGGCACAACTCTTCGATATGGTGTTCCGTGGTGAAACTGTAAAGCTGGATAACCCGATAGGTATTTTCCGTTTCAACAATGCCTATAACCTGCCGTTCGATGCATGGTTGAATTTGGACTTCTCCTGGCGTACAAAAGGTAATGCGGAAAACATGTATCTGGAGGATACCTGGCAATGCGATTTAGGACTTTATAAATCATTCAACAAAGACAAATGGAGTGTCAAGCTTCAGTGTAACGACCTGTTCAGTACGGCAAACAGCGGTATGGTTCTGAGAAGCGACATAAGAGAAATTACCATGAAAAAGGTCCTTGATACCAGAAACTTCTCTATTACTCTCCGCTACAAATTCAACGCTGCTAAGAGCAAATACAAAGGTACCGGTGCTGGAGACAGCCAGAAGAGCCGTATGTAAGGCATCGGTCAGTCCATTGAATGAAATCAACATTAACCTTCAAAATATATTCAGAATGAGAAAACTATTATTACTTATCTCTTGTGCCTTCATAGCCATTGCATTAAACGCACAGACACCCTCTATTGAGGCATTGCGTACATGTGCAGCTGAAAAGGGAATGCCTCCCAAAGAATACATATTCAAGCAGTTTGAGAAATCGGATATAGTAGTGCTGGGCGAGCGCGACCACCGCGACACGGTACAATACGACCTGATTCTCGACATCCTGGCCGATCCTCGTTTTGCCGAACAGATAGGATATGTTTATACCGAAGTCGGCTCGTACAACATGAACGATGATGTAAACCGCCTGCTGCAAGGCAGTTATCCAACGGAGGCAGCTTTCATGGACAGCCTGTATGCCTACTACAGGAAGACAGAGAATTTCTATCCGATGTGGGAGAAATGCAACCGCGTGAAGTTCCTGAAAGGTATATATGAAATAAACCGCACCTCTCCAAGAAAAATCAGGCTAGGACTGACCGATTGCGAGTTCTCATGGGATGAAATCCGTACTGTAGAGGACTACAAGGATTTCTGGAAGTCTCCTGGTTTGAACGATCGCGACAGTTTAATGGCTACCCACATATCGGAAATGTATGCCCGCCAGATACCCTTGAACGGTAAACGCAAGGCTTTGGTGATAACCAATCAGCCTCATGCTATCAACGATTCGTTTATTCTCAAAAAGAGCAATACTGTTTATGGAGCACAGGGTTGGTGGATGAAGAAAATCTTTGGAGAAGAACGAGTCAAAATCGTGGTACTGAATTGGTTTGATTACGTCCTGTTTGACGGCAGTAATTTCCCGATGAGCGGTGGTGGAAATTGGGATGCAGCCTTTGAACTGTTGGAATGCCGCCCGTTCGCCATTGATTTGAAAAACACGCCATACGGAGAAACTGCATACAACGGTCACGTCGGAGGTACCACGACCAAATCAAAGAACAAGTGTTGGCAGGATGTGGCAGATGGACTTATCTACTATGCACCCCTCTACGACCATGTAGCTGCTTGGGGTATTGAAGGTCTCATAACCAAAGAATTTGAACCTGAAATCAAGCGCCGTCTGACCATATTTTTCCAGGCAACACAACCCGGCACAGAAATACCCATGGAGGCTGCCATTGACGAATACAATGTTTTTCACACCCACCCGGCTGCCATTAAAAGCAAAGAGGAAGTGAAAGAAATTATTCGGAAAGTGCTGGAAAAGAATATTCAACAATAATAGAGTGGTATTGAATAATTAGTCCTACATTTGTAGACTGAACAATCCTATTTACAATCATTTTTTAACAGAACCCACAATGAAAAGACTGAAAACAATCCTGCTGAATCTGCTGTTGGCCCTGGTCATCCCGGCAAGTCTGTCGGCACAAACCAATGCCGAACGGAAGTTTCTGGCCTCTACCGACTCACTGAACACACAGTTTATCAACGCATATACCGGGAAGGACTATCCGGTTGCCGAAGCCCTCTGCCAAAAGGTTATTGACCTCTACGACGCACATGCGTCGCAACTGGCCGAAGGCTATGCTTACGTCAAATACTCCTATTACTATAACATGGCCAGCGTCCAGGCAATACGGGGGAAAAAGCAAGAAGCCGTCAGCAGCCTGCTCAAATCCCTGAACAGCAATAAGATGGAAGTCAGCTACAACAGGGTAGTCAATGATGAGGACCTGAAAGGCATTCTGGACGCACCTGAACTACAACCCGCCCTGCAGCGACTGAAAGAGACCACCGATTACCTCTATATCCTGCAAAATGCGCCGGAATACACCCGCACGCAGCCGGCCGACAGCCTGCCCCGGATTGTCTATGCGCAGGCCGACGAACCCGACTTGAAGCGCGTCCGTAACTATTTCCGGCTGGACAGCGTGGCCGTGGCGGGCGACGAACTGGCCACCATCAAACGTATCCTGACCTATATCCACGACAAGATACGCCACGACGGCGGGAACGGCAATCCGACAGGTGGAAACAACTCCATCAACTTTGCCGAGGCCTGCAAGGACGGCAGTCGGGGCCTGAACTGCCGCGGACTGGCCACGGTGCTGAACGAGTGCTACCTGTCGATGGGTATCCCATCGCGCGTCATCACCTGCATGCCGAAGACGTACATCAGCGACTGCCATGTCATCAACGCCGTTTATTCGTCCACCCTCGGCAAGTGGCTTTGGATAGACCCCACGAACAACGCTTGGGTGACCGACGAACAGGGCAACCTGCTGAGCGTGCAGGAAGTGCGTGCACGCCTCAGAAGTGGGCAGCCCGTCCGGGTGAACGAAGAGGCCAACTGGAACAATGAAAAGAAGACTACGACAGAAGACTATCTGTACGAATACATGGCCAAGAACCTGTTCTATCTGGAAAGCTGGACACGCTACGGGTTCAATACGGAAAGCGACTATGAGAATCTCATCAACTACATCTTCCTGCAACCCACCGGCTGCGACAGCAGTCAACGGAATTCGAGGAACCTGTCCGTCAACGACGACCAGTACTTCTGGCAGGCTCCCCGATAAAAAGAAGGCTCAAGTGCCTATCGCTACAACGCCTTCAGAGCAGCCTCGTAGTCAGGTTCGTCAGAAATCACTTTGACCAGCTGCGTGTAGCGCACCTTGCCGTCCTCGCCTATCACCACGACTGCACGGGCCATCAGCCCTTCCAGCGGACCGTCGGCCAGGCGAAGGCCATAGCCTTCTACAAAATCATGGCTGCGGAACAACGAGAGCGGCACTACGTTTTCCAGCCCCTCGGTGGTGCAGAAGCGTGACTGTGCAAAGGGCAAGTCCATCGACAGACAGAGTACCACGGTGTTCTCCAGTTCCGAAGCGCGAGCGTTGAACTGACGGACGGACATGGCACACGTCGGCGTGTCGAGGCTGGGGAAGATATTCAGTATCACACGTTTCCCGCGATAAGACGACAGGCTGACTTCCTCCAGCGCAGCATTCACCGCCCGAAAGTCGGGTGCCTCCTGACCTACTTCCACCATCGGACCACAGGTATGAGCCTCGAACCCGCGACAAATCACAATTTCTCTTTTTTCTCCCTCCGGATTTCCATTTCTAACTCCGGCTGTAGTATCAACTGGCGTTAAAGCCAATGTAAAAGCTGTTCCCATACTTACGATAAATTGAAAGATATTCATAAAATAGTTTTTTCCTTTATCAACAATCTCACCCGCCATTTGGTTGCATGCCACAAAGGAAATACCTACATTTGCAAAAATAAAAAGCAAGAAACCGGTTCGCCCGTACCCGAAAAGGGACAACGAAACGTAGTCGAAACTTCCTCGCCCGAGAGGCCGATATACGACGCTTGTACGGCTCGTGAGAGACACTTGTACGGCTCGCGAGAGACACTTGCACGGCTCGTGAGAGACACTTGCACGGCTCGCGAGCAACACTTGCACGGCTCAGAAGGCCTATAGGGAAGTACTAGGACAAGGTTGTTAACAGATTGTTTACCAACCAAATACGTCCTATCAAGCAAGAATCGGGAAACGGAAACGGAAAACAGATGCTCGTCGCCCTTCCGGGCACCTACTCGCTGCAGCCGCACTCGGCGGAGGAGGCCGTGGCGTGCGACTTTGTGCGCGGCGGTAAAGCGGACGCCGTGGTCGTCGTGTGCGACGCGACGTGTCTCGAGCGCACGCCCCGGCCCGCCCCGCCGCACAAGGCAGTTACTACGGTGACGAATATCAGACGGCCAACGACACATACCGGGGACAGCGCAACAGCTTTCTCTTCTCCATGCTTGTCATGGCGTCGTACATCATCAAGGCCGACGGTCGCATCATGCACAGCGAAATGGAGTACGTACGCAACTTTCTGCGCACCAATTTCGGCGAAGCAGCCGTCAGCGAAGGACAACAGATTCTGCTGAACCTCTTCGAACAGCGCAAACGTATGGACAGTCAGGACCCGATGGCTTTCAAGAATACGATACACGACTGCGGACAGCAGATAGCCGCCAACCTGAGCTATGAAGAACGGTTGCAACTGCTCGCCTTCCTGGCCAACATTGCCAAAAGTGACGGCCACGTCTGCACGGCAGAGTTAGAGGCGCTGAAGGAAGTAGCCATTTACATGGGACTGTCGGCGAAAGAAGTGGAGTCGATGCTCAACATGGGCGGCACTTCGCTGGAAGAAGCCTACAAAGTGCTCGAAATCGATCCCTCGGCCTCCAACGACGAAGTACGCGCCGCTTATCGCTGCCTTGCCCTGAAGCACCACCCCGACCGCGTAGCTACGCTGGGCGAAGACATCAAGAAGGCAGCCGAAGAGAAATTCCAAAGCATCAACAATGCCAAGGAACTGATTTACAAAGCCCGAGGCATGAAATAAGCAACACCCTTAAAAACAATCGCCATGAACGGAAGAATCACGTCACCCCGCATCACCGAGTTACAGCCCGGTGAAATATTCGTTTTCGGAAGCAACCTCGAAGGCCACCACAGCGGAGGTGCCGCACTGCTGGCCTGGAAAAAGTGGGGAGCCATCTGGGGTCAGGGCACCGGCCTGCAAGGACAGACCTACGGCATCCCGACCATGCACGGAGGCCCCGACCGCATCAAGCCCTATGTGGACGAATTTATCAGCTTCGCCCGCCAACATCCCGAACTGACATTCCTCGTCACCGAAATAGGCTGCGGCATTGCCGGATTCCGTCCTGCCGAAATAGCTCCGCTGTTCCGTGATGCTGTCGATGTAGAAATCATACACTTGCCACAGAGGTTTTGGGAGGTGCTACAACCTGCCGCACAGTAATCCGCAAACGAACACTCATTTTATACGATAACCCTTTAGCAAATACAACCCTATGCAATACCTACTGACCCGCCCCGACAGCCTGAACGCCACCATACAGCTGCCTGCTTCGAAAAGCATCAGCAACCGTGCCCTTATCCTGCACGCCCTCTCGGGCGGCACGACACTGCCCGCCAACCTGAGCGACTGCGACGACACGCGCGTCATGGTTCGTGCCCTCGACGGACATCCTCAACACATCGACATCATGGCTGCCCGGACCGCCATGCGCCTCCCCACCGCTTACCCCAGTGTGACGCCCGGCACACGCGTCATCACCGGCACCGAGCGTATGCAGCAACGTCCCATCCGCATCTTGGTGGATGCCCTGCGCACACTGGGAGCACAAATCGACTACATCGCTAACGAAGGATTTCCGCCCCTGCACATCACCGGCAGCCGCCTGCAAGGACACGAAATCGAACTGGCTGGAAACGTCAGCTCGCAATACATATCGGCCTTACTGATGATAGGTCCCGTGCTGCCCCGCGGGCTGGAGCTGCATCTGACAGGCGACATCATCTCACGCCCCTACATCAACCTGACCTTGCAACTGATGCACAGCTTCGGAGCCAATGCCCAATGGACCGCCCCCGACCGCATCAAGGTAGAGCCAGGCAGTTACCAAGACGTCCCCTTCACGGTAGAAAGCGACTGGAGCGCCGCTTCCTACTGGTACGAAATGCTGGCCCTTTGGAGTAGCAACACCGACGACACTACTGCCGCCCCCTGCATCGAACTGCCCGGCCTGTTGCCGCACAGCCATCAGGGCGACAGTCGCGGAGCCGAAGTCTTTGCCCGACTGGGCATCCACACCGAATACACGACAC
>ERZ791620.1201-NODE-1201-length-10642-cov-2.263814_pt1 | contig 10642 bp, 7 predicted proteins | sample MGYA00509962_ERZ791620 | MGnify/ENA primary metagenome ERZ791620 (study PRJEB30046, sample SAMN00715162) | human gut metagenome | study: EMG produced TPA metagenomics assembly of the A metagenome-wide association study of gut microbiota in type 2...
CAGGAGCCGGCATCTTACCAGATTTCAATACGTTGGCCAAGTCTTTCGTTTCGTCGGGGGTGAAGTGACCGGTGATGACAGAGTTACCGCCAGTAATTTCGTTCATTACATTCGGAGCAGAATATACGTAGCCATCCAATACGATAGCGATGCTGCGGTTGATGTTCTGCTTGGTCAGCTGTGCCCAGCGGCGTGCACCGTCAGTATTCATAGACATGCTTACGCACGGTTTGCCATATTGGTCGTAGTCGTCCTTGGCGTCTACGATTACGTCACCTTCCATAGCGGCACGGCCGTTACGCTCGGTCGACTTGATGGCATAGAGTTCGAAAGTCTGTGCTTTCGGGTCGAAAGCTACGGCAGAAACACCCCACTTCAGACGCAGGTCTTTCGGCAGTTCAGACAGAACTTCGGGCATTGACAGATATCTGTTGATTTCTGCTGTATCCTTATAGCTGGCATAGCCTACTACCGGACCACCATTGGGGTTCACCTGCAGAATGGCCAGCAACGGATGTTCTTTCTTGATTTGTTCCAGATCGGCAGCCTGTGATTTGCTTTCGCCTTTCAGAGCGGCTGCAAGACTGTCGGTAGTGCTGGTAGCCTGAGCTACAACGGGAGCTTCGGTAGCAACTGTATCAACGGCAGTGCTGTCGGCTGCAGTCTGTGTGCTCTGCAGAACGCGCAACTTGTTGTCGGCTGATTGCAGGTAAGGAGCTACTTCGTTTGCATTGTAAGTTTCCCAGAATTCGAGGTTGGCAGAACCTTGCAACAATTTTCTTACACGTTCGGGCTCTTTGATACCAGGCAGTTCGACCATGATGCGGCCCATCTTGTCTTCCAGACTCTGGATGTTGGGCTGAACGACACCGAAACGGTCGATACGTGTACGGAGCACGTTGTATGAGTTGTCGACTGCGGCTTTAACTTCTTCGCGCAGAACCTTCTCAACTTCTGCATCCGAAGATTTCTGGTTTACTTTGTCTTTCAACTGTTGGGTTGCGAACAATTGTGCAAGAGGTTGGTCCGGAGCAAGTCTGTGGTACTCGCGAACGAACAGTGTGATAACGTCGTCCTGGCTTGTTGTAGCTTGTTTAGCGGCTGTTGACAATGCCTGGTTGAACGCTTCGTCGGTTTTGTTGTCCGCCAATGTCTTGATGACATCGGGTACAGAAACTTCGAGGATGACGTTCATACCACCCTTCAAGTCCAAACCAAGACTGATTTCCATCTCACGACAATCTTTCAGAGTCCAGTTGCCAAACCACACTTTCTCGTTCGCCAGAGAATCCAGGTAGTCCTGCTCCACTTTCTCGTCTCCTTTTGCATACTCCTTAGCCTTGTTGGTATAGTAGCGAGTTACAAAAGAAAAGGACAAGTAGAACACGCAGACCAGTGTGAGCAAGATGGCAAAAACTCTTACAAATCCTTTGTTTTGCATGTTACTTTTAGTTTATTATGATTACTTTATTTAATTAATTCTGATGTATATAGGGCTGCAAATATAGCTTTTTTTTCACATTTGGAAGTAAAAGGAACTCAAATATTTGCATATTATTTCATTCCGCGGTTTTTTAACATCGGTTCCAGTTGGGGCTCGGCGCCGCGGAAATTCCTGTAAAGAGTCATGGCGTCTTCGCTGTCGCCTTTCTCCAGTACGTTGCGTCGGAACAGGTCGGCTGTGTGGCGGTCGAAGATGCCGTTTTCCTTGAAGGCTTCGAAAGCGTCGTTGTCGAGTACGTTGGCCCAAAGATAGCTGTAATAACCTGCTGCATAACCGCCGATGATGTGGCTGAAGTAGGTGGTACGGTAACGCGGAGCTATTTCGGGAATCAGTCCCAGACGGTCCATGGCTTCTTTCTCGAAGGCTACTACGTCCAGACCAGTCGTATCGGTCAGGTTATGCAGGTTCATATCCAGAAAGGCGGCTGCCATCAGTTCGGTCGTGATGAATCCCTGATTGAAAGTCTTCTGATTGAGGATCTTTTCGATCAGTTCGTCAGGAATTGTTTCGCCGGTCTGGTAATGCTTGGCATACATCTTCAGCACTTCGGGTTCGGTAGCCCAGTGCTCGTTGATCTGTGAGGGCAGCTCTACAAAGTCGCGTACGACGTTCGTGCCTGATGTTCCCTTATATTGGCACTTGGTTAACAGACCGTGCAAGGCATGACCGAATTCGTGGAACAGGGTTTCTACTTCGTCGATGGTAAGCAGAGAAGGAGTGTCGCCTACAGGTTTGGTAAAGCTAGCCACATTGCATACCAGCGGACGGATATCACCTTGCTGCTCGCGGTAATTGCTCATCCAGGCACCACCGCTTTTGCCTGCACGCGGGAAGTAGTCGGTATAGAAGATTCCCAGTTGCGAACCGTCGGCATCTTTCACTTCGAATACTTGTACGTCGGGATTGTAGACGGGAATGCTGTCCATTGGTGTAAGGGTGATGCCGTACAGCTTGTTGGCTACGGCGAAAGCACCTTCGCGTACGTTTTCGAGTTTGAAGTAGGGTTTGATTTGCTCTTCTTCGAGGTTGTACTTCTCTTTACGCAGTTTCTCAGTGTAGTACCACCAGTCCCAGGCTTCCAGCTTTTCGCCTTTGTTTTCGCGGTCCATCAGTTTTTGTAACTCGGCTGCTTCGGCTTTGGCTTTGGGCAGGGCGTATTGCCACAGGTTGTTCAGGAAGTCCATGACGGTCTTCGAATCCTTCGCCATGGTATTGTCGAGTACGAAGTTGGAGTAGCAGTCGAATCCCAGCAGGCGGGCTTTTTCGAGGCGCAGGCTGACGATTTCGGTGATGATTTTCTTGTTATCGTTCTTGTCGTTGTTATTACCGCGCTGGATGTAGGCTTTGTATACCTTCTCGCGCAGCGGACGGTTGGCCGAATATTGCAGGAAAGGCAAGCGGCTGGAGTTGTGCAGGGTGAACAGCCATTTACCTTCCTGTCCGGCTGCTTTGGCTTCGGCTGCGGCGCTCTGACGGAACCATTCGGGCAGTCCGGCCAAGTCTTCTTCCTTGTCGACAAACAGTTTGAATTCGTTGTTTTCGTTCAGGATGTTCTTGTCGAAACGAATGCCGAGGGTAGAGAGTTGTTTGTTGATCTCGCGCAGGCGGGCTTGCTTGTCGGCAGGGAGGTTGGCACCCGAGCGAACGAAGCTTTTGTAAGTCTTCTCCAACAGACGGCGCTGTTCGGTGGTCAGTTGCAGGCTGTCTTTCTGCTGATAGACGTCTTTTATCTTGGCGAACAGTGCTTCGTTAAGGAGGATATTGTCATTGTGCTCGGACATGACAGGGGCCAGCTTCATGGACAGTGCTGTGAGCTTGTCGGTAGTTTCGGCTTCGGTCAGGTTATAGAATACACCTCCTACACGGTCCAGAATGGGCGAGCTGTTGTCGAAGGCTACAATGACGTTATCGAATGTAGGTGCTTCGGCATTGGAAGTGATGGCCTGGATGTTGGCTTTTTGTTCGTCGATGCCTTTCATGAAGGCTGGTTCGTAGTGTTCCAGTTTGATCTGGTCGAACGGCGGAACACCGTACGGGGTTTGGAACTCGGTAAGGAACGGATTGGTTTCCGTCTGAGTAGTACAAGAGTACATCATACAGCTTGCTGCTAAAATTAGAATACTTTTCTTTATCATGGTATTAAGGATTTATGTTTCGTAAATCAGTTGATAGATTCCGGTTGTTACTTTCTCGGGGCAATGTAGCACCAGATGGGGTAATGGTCGGACTCTTTTATGGAGCGGTCTACCGTACAGTTAAAACTCTGCAGGTTCGGGCTGACCAGTATGTTGTCTATCCGGAAATAGAATTTGTTCTGGTTGTACGAGATGCCCAGCCCGCATCCCGACTGGGTGAAGGCATCATCCATGTCCTGACTGATGACGCGGTGGGTATAAGAGATAGGGGTATCGTTGAAGTCGCCGCATACTATGATGTAGGGATGTTTGGAGTGGGCAATGGCGTTGGCTATGCTGTCAGCTTGCGGGGCACGTATGGCGGAGGCTTCGGCCAGTTTGCGGACAAGCAGACGGGCACCGCTTTTTACTTTTTCTTTTTGCGGGTCTTTCAGCATGCTTTCGTATACCACTTTGTCTTCTTTGGTCAGTTTGTTCGATTCCAAGTGATTGTTGATAAGAGTCAGAGTGTCTTCTCCAATCTTTATTTCGTAGACGACGGAACCGTTGTAGTCGCTTTTGTATTTCAGGGTATGTGCCGAAAGGATGGGGAACTTGGAGTAACAGGCCATTTTATTGGTCGATCCTTTCCCTTCGCCTACCGTATGGATGCGGTGGTAAGGGTAGTCTTTCAGTGCTTTTTCCACATCTTTCTGCATCAGGAACTTCTTGGCTGTAGACGTTGCATACTCCTGCAGGCACAGAATGTCGGCTTCGCTGTCTTTAAGATAATTCAGAATGGGGTTCTGTCCGTCTTTCTTTATGGTTCCGTCAAACCCCATGATGTTGTACGACAATACTTTGAAACTGCCTTCGGGCAGGTTGTCCGTATGCCAGTTAATAGGACAATACGTATGCAGCTGTGGAAAGCACAGCAGGAAGCCTGCCAGTGGTACCAATGCCTGCTTGAAGCGCTGTATGATGAGCCAGAAAATCAGAAAGCCACCATTGACAAGTGCAAATATCGGAAAAGTCAGCCCGAAACAGGACTGTACGGGGTGTAACTCCGGATTGATGTACGGACTGTAGGCAGCAAACAGCAGGAGCCCGGTAAAGAGCACGTTGGCTGCCAGAATCAGAAATACTACAAAGTAACCGAGATGTTTCACTTGCTTTCGTCAATAATGGATGTTCTTTTTGCTGTCGAAGAGAACGGCTACCGTTTGCTGGCGTCGAACAGACTCTTCTTTTCGTCGGCTGTCAGACTTTCATAACCCGACTTTTTCAGTTTGTCGAGTATGCGGTCTATTTCTTCCGACTGTGCCTTTTTACGGGCATTGTATTCGTAGTCGCTTTTCCGGTTGGCGCTGTAGTGCACCTTCATTTTGGGCTTGCGCGGCTTGAAACTGAACAACGAACTGACAGCATCAATCAGTTTGTTGATCCAGGCTGTTGCGTCCGTTCCTTTACTGAGTCCGGCTGCAAACCAAAGTCCGGCCAAGGCTCCTCCCAGGTGTGCGATGTGTCCGCCGGCATTGCTCGAAGTAATGAACAGCAGATCGGTTCCGATGACAATCAGTGCCAGATATTTCAGACGGATGGTACCGAAAAGCAGCAGGCGGATAGGGTAGTTGGGTTCGCGGTAGGCTGTGGCCGTCACAATGGCCAGTACCGAAGCCGAAGCGCCCAGCATGAATGAGTAGTCGACCATGGGGCGGAAGTAGGGGAAGACGTTATAGGCAGCCATGTAGAGGATACCGCCGCAGATGCCGCCCAGCAGATAGACACCCCGCAGGTGTTTGGACGTGAGGAACTGCAGAAACAAAGCCCCGAACCAATAAAGCCACAGCATATTGAACAGGATGTGCAACAATCCACCGTGCATGAACATGTACGTCAGGATGGACCACGGCTGCACGATGAAACGTGCAGGGGAAGCCGGCAGTTCGAACCACTCGTAGAGTCCGGAAAGGCTGCGGTTGAAAAGCTGTACGATGACTCCGCACAAGGTAGTCAGTACAAATACGGCCACATTGATGTAGATCAGCCGGATATAAATATTACCTCTACGGAAGGTCTCTCTCAGTTCATTGATAATAGTAGCCATTTCTTCTGTTCTTTCTTCTCCAATACATTATTAATATAAAGCCGAATATCATACCGCCCAGGTGTGCAAAGTGAGCCACGTTGTCGCTGGGGTTGTTGGCGAAGCCCGACCACAGCTCAATCAGGGCATATCCCATGACAAAGTATTTGGCCTTGATGGGGAAAGGCAGGGGGAAAATGAACATCGGCTGGTTGGGGAACAGCATGCCAAATCCCAACAGGATAGCATAAACAGCTCCCGAGGCACCTACGGTCGAGGCGTTCAATGTTAGGTTCAGATTGGCCATGGCCGGATCGACGAAGTTCATATTACGGCTCAGGGCTTTGGCTCCTTCGTTGAATACACCTTCGATGGCTTCGGGCGACATACCCGACTCCAGCGTGATGTAGCGTATACCGGTCACCAGCTCCTGAATGAGTCCGGCTCCGATGCCGCACAGCAGATAGTAGAACAGGAAGCGTCGCGGTCCCCATACCTGCTCCAGAATGCGACCAAACATCCATACGGCAAACATATTGAAGAACAGGTGCGTGAATCCACCGTGCATAAACATGTAAGTGATGAGCTGGGCCGCGTTGAAATTGTCGGCCAGAATAAAGTGCAGTCCCAAGTATTCATTCAGATCGATGCCATAGCTTTGGGCAACGATGGTACCAAGAAACATCAGCACGTTGATGATTAAAAGGTTCTTGGTGACAGTAGGTATATTGTTCATAATCTGTTTTTTCGTTCTGTGAGTTGCAAAAATACGAATAATTTCTGTTCTATAACAGAAAATGGGCTGACTATTCTTTGTTTTTATCAGAAATCCAATCTTTTTTTAGTGTTTTTATTTGATATTCAGAAATATTACTCTATTTTTGTAGATACCTGATTTAGTGGAGGTAATCACTATTGTATAACATAACTTATTAATTCGTCCATTATGAATAAAGCAGAACTTATCAGTGCAATGGCTGCTGAGTCGGGATTGACAAAAGCCGATTGCCAAAAGGCGCTGGATGCATTTACCGCATCGGTGATCAAGACTTTGAAGGAAGGTGGAAAAGTGTCCTTGGTAGGGTTCGGTACCTTCTCGGTGATAGAAAGAGCTGAACGTTCGGGAATCAACCCTACGACGAAGGAAAAGATTGTTATTCCGGCTAGGAAAGCTGCGAAATTCAAACCTGGTAATGAGCTGACCTTCGAATAAAAAGGAAATACGGGTCGGCAGACAATACGACGAGGAGACGTGTCGAAGGAAAATGAGGTGGCGGCATCCGGTAGGGCGGATGAAGCGTGCCGAGAGGTTTCTTCGACACGTCTCCTCGTTTTGGTTACTACCCTTCGGAGTGCTGTGTTGCAGCCGAAAACGTGTCGCAGGCCGGTATCCGCTTTGTTTACAGGCGAAAATCGTCTTTCAGTGAAAGAGAAGCTTGTACCTTTCCGTGCTTTTATGTACTTTTGCACCAGGAAAATACATTATAAGTCATGAATATAGAACAGAAACTGGTTTCGTCCGTAGTCAACGGACTGAAAGCACTGTACGGACAGGACGCTCCTGCCGCACAGGTGCAACTGCAAAAGACCAAGAAAGAATTTGAAGGCCACCTTACACTCGTGGTGTTCCCCTTCCTGCGCATGTCGAAGAAAGGACCGGAACAGACCGCACAGGAAATCGGTGAATACCTGAAGGCAAACGAACCTTCGGTAGCGGCATTCAACGTAATCAAGGGTTTCCTGAACCTGACCATCGCATCGTCGGCATGGATCGAGTTGCTGAACGGCATTCATACAGACAAGCAGTATGGTATTACGGCTGCCGGCGAACAGTCGCCGCTGGTGATGATCGAGTATTCGTCGCCCAACACCAACAAGCCTCTTCACCTGGGACACGTGCGCAATAACCTGCTGGGTAATGCGCTGGCCAATATCATTGCCGCCAACGGTAACCGTGTAGTGAAGACTAACATCGTGAACGACCGTGGTATACACATCTGCAAGTCGATGCTGGCCTGGTTGAAGTACGGAAACGGCGAGACTCCCGAGTCGAGTGGCAAGAAAGGCGACCATCTGATTGGTGATTACTACGTAGCTTTCGACAAGCACTTCAAAGCCGAAGTGAAGGAACTGATGGCCCAATATATGGCCGAAGGCATGGGCGAAGAAGAAGCTAAGGCAAAGGCCGAAGCCGAATCACCTTTGATGAAGGAAGCCCGCGAAATGTTGGTGAAATGGGAAGCTGGCGACCCCGAAGTACGTGCCCTTTGGCAAAAGATGAACGACTGGGTATATGCCGGATTTGACGAGACTTACAAGCTGATGGGTGTCAGCTTCGACAAGATATATTACGAGTCGAATACCTATCTGGAAGGCAAGAAGAAAGTGCTCGAAGGACTGGAGAAAGGACTTTTCTACCGCAAGGAAGACGGTTCCGTATGGGCCGACCTGACAGGCGAAGGCCTCGACCACAAGCTGCTGCTCCGTGCCGACGGTACATCGGTCTACATGACGCAGGACATCGGTACTGCCGAACAACGTTTTTCTGACTATCCCATCGACAAGATGATCTATGTAGTGGGTAACGAACAGAACTACCACTTTCAGGTACTGTCCATCCTGCTCGACCGTCTGGGCTTTGAGTGGGGTAAGAGCCTGGTGCACTTCTCTTACGGTATGGTGGAACTGCCCGAAGGCAAGATGAAGAGCCGCGAAGGTACCGTAGTCGATGCCGACGACCTGATGGAAGAAATGATCAATACAGCCAAGGAAACGAGCAACGAACTGGGCAAGCTTGACGGTCTGACACAGGAAGAGGCCGATGACATTGCCCGCATTGTCGGTCTGGGTGCGTTGAAGTATTTTATTCTGAAGGTGGATGCCCGTAAGAACATGACGTTCAATCCGAAAGAATCAATCGACTTCAACGGCAATACCGGTCCGTTTATCCAATATACGTATGCCCGTATTCAGTCGGTACTGCGCAAGGCAAAGGAGGCCGGTATCACGGTTCCCGAACAGCTTCATGCCGGCATCGAGCTGAGCGAGAAGGAAGAAGGTTTGATTCAGATGGTAGCCGATTTTGCTGCGGTTGTGAAGCAAGCCGGTACGGACTACAGTCCTTCTATCATTGCTAATTACTGTTATGATTTGGTGAAGGAATACAACCAGTTCTACCACGACTTCAGCATCTTGCGCGAAGAGAATGTCGATGTCAAGGTGTTCCGTCTGGCATTGTCAGAGAATGTAGCCAAGGTCGTTCGTCTGGGTATGGGACTGCTGGGCATCGAGGTGCCGGAACGCATGTAAGCCAAAGCCTATAAAGACTAAAAACGCATTAGCATATATGCCTTGATTTTTCCCCAGTTAGGAAAAAATATTTTCCTAACTGGGGAAATTTTTTTGCATACTTGGCCTTAAAAATCCATGGAGGTGATGCCGGTGTGTAATGCAAGTACGGCTCATGAGCCACACTTGCACGGTTCGCGAGCCGGCCAAGTGTTGTTCATGAGCCGTGCAAGTGTTCTGCAAAGCTGCTATTTTCAATTTAGTTTTTAGCGCTTGCCTGTGCTTTTGGCTTTTGCTTTTCCGCGTTTGGGTTTGTCACCATCTTTGTCTTCCTGCAACTTGACGAGTTCCAGACACGATTGCAAGCTGAGGTCTTGCGGAACAATATCCTTGGGTATCTTATAATTGTTGCCTTTGTAGGAAATGTAGGGGCCGTAGCGTCCGTTCATGATTTCCAGTTCGGGCTCTTCGTCAAACTTCTTCAGGTGGCGTTTGGCTTCTTCGGCTTCTTTTTCTTTGATCAGTTCCAAAGCTTCCTCCAGCGTAATAGCCAGCGGGTCGACACCCTTGGGCAGGGAAACATACATGCCATTGTAGTGGACGTAAGGACCAAAGCGTCCGGCACCGATGGTGATAGCCTTTCCTTCGTGATCGCCCAGTGTACGGGGCAACTTGAAGAGGTCGAGCACTTCTTCCAGGGTAACGGTTTCGATGGACATGTCTTTCTTCAGCTGGGCGAAGCGGGGCTTGTCCTTGTCGTCGGCTGTGCCAATCTGGGCAACCGGACCGAAACGACCGATTTTGACCGATACTTGCCGGCCGCTTGCAGGGTCTGTGCCCAAGATACGTTCACCGGCTTTGTGGGCGCTCTTGGTGGCAAGAGTCGATTCTACCGAAGGATGGAAATCCTTGTAGAACGTTTTCAGGATGGATGTCCACTGCTTCTCTCCCTCGGCAATTTCATCGAACTGCTTCTCGACATTGGCCGTGAAGTTGTAGTCGAGGATGTTGGGGAAGTATTCCAGCAGAAAATCGTTCACAACCGTTCCGGTATCGGTCGGAATCAGCTTGGCCTTCTCGGCACCGGTGATTTCCGTCCGGTTGGTGTCGGCGATGGTGCCGTTCTGCAGTGTAAGTACATTGTAAGTACGTTCTTCTCCTGCCTTGTCTCCTTTCTCTACATATTCGCGTTGCTGGATGGTAGAAATGGTGGGGGCGTAGGTTGACGGACGTCCGATGCCCAGTTCTTCGAGCTTGCGCACCAGGCTGGCCTCAGTGTAGCGTGGAGGATGCTGGGTGAAGCGCTCGGTAGCTACGATGTCCTGATATTCCAGCTTCTGTCCTTTTTTCAAAGGCGGCAGCAGGCGTGCTTCGTCTTCCTGCTCCATATCGTCGTCGTAAGATTCGCGGTAAACGCGCAGGAAACCGTCGAACTTGACCACTTCGCCAGTAGCTGTAAAGGCATCCGCTTCGTTGCTGATGCTGACGGTAACGGTGGTCTTTTCTACTTCGGCGTCGGCCATCTGTGAGGCGATGGTGCGTTTCCATATCAGGTCGTACAGACGTTTCTCCTGCGGAGTAGCGTCTATTTTCGATTTCTGCATATCGGTGGGGCGGATGGCTTCGTGCGCTTCCTGGGCACCCTTGGAG
>ERZ791620.1205-NODE-1205-length-10586-cov-2.319248_pt1 | contig 10586 bp, 9 predicted proteins | sample MGYA00509962_ERZ791620 | MGnify/ENA primary metagenome ERZ791620 (study PRJEB30046, sample SAMN00715162) | human gut metagenome | study: EMG produced TPA metagenomics assembly of the A metagenome-wide association study of gut microbiota in type 2...
CTGCTGCCGTATCCACTACGTTGTATCCCGTAGCAAGCACACCGATATACTTCAGTTCGGGCAAGGCAGCCATGTGATCGGCGTTGATGATTACTTTATTCGTCAGAATCACTTCAGCTCCGGCTGCGCGTTCCAATACTTCTTCGGGGGCAGTACGGTCATAAATGGTACATTCTCCGAGAGCTTTCAAACCTTCCCATGATAAATCACCGGGATTGGCGGCAAAGCCGTCTAAAACTACTATTTTCATTATATTTAAGTAATAAGTAATAAGTAATAAATATTATGGGGCATTCCCATTATTTTTTAGTTTTACAATTGTGGCTGTCAGTAATTTAAGAATTTCCAGACAGTCAGTATTAATAGATTCATATTGTTCATCGCTTATATATTCTGTTTGCTGAAGTAAATATAGCCAATATTCTGTTTCAGAACATTCCTTTTGAGAAATAGAGTATTTGTGTATAAAGTCAAGATGTGATTCTGCATAAATAGCTTCTCTAATATTAGCACCGATAGAAGTTCCACTACGTAATATCTGTTTTGATAGAATTGTTTCTTTCTTGCAATCTCTTAAATACTTATATAGATTAATTATTCGAATTGCAAATTTGGTAGACTTCTCTTTTAATAAATTTTCTTTCACGGCTACGGCTAATACCTAATACTTAATACCTAATACTTATTTAAACCTTTCTCCCCATAACTGCTGCATCCGTTCTGCATGCTTCTGTTCGGCGGCATTGTTCTGAGGTTGCCATATTCGTTTTTCTTTCAGCTCGTCCGGCAAGAATTGTTGCTTCACGAAGTTGCCTTCGTAGCTGTGGGCGTACTTGTATTCCTGTCCATATCCCAGTTGTTTCATCAGCTTGGTGGGAGCATTGCGCAAGTGCAGAGGCACAGGCAAGTTTCCAGTGGAACGTACCAGTTCTAATGCGTCGTTAATGGCACTGTATGCCGAATTGCTTTTGGGACTCGTTGCCAGATAGATTGTTGTTTCCGCCAAAGGGATACGTCCTTCGGGCCAACCGATTTTCATCAGAGTTTCAAAGCAGGCATTCGCCAGCAACAATGCATTCGGATTGGCCAGACCTATATCTTCGGTAGCAGAGATAACGAGTCTCCGCGCGATGAAAGCAGGGTCTTCACCACCTTCTACCATGCGGGCGAGCCAGTAAATAGCCCCGTCCGGATCACTGCCACGGATAGACTTGATAAAAGCGGAAATGATGTCATAATGCATTTCCCCGTCCTTGTCGTAAGCCAACGGATTCTGTTGCAGACGTTCGGTCACCATGTCATCGGTGATGACAACCGTTTCCTCTGTGTCCGATTCCACTACAAGTTCAAGTATATTGAGCAGTTTACGGGCGTCTCCGCCGGAGAAGCGCAGCATGGCTGTCGTTTCTTTGAGTTCGATTTTCCGTTCTTTCAGTATGGTGTCGGTGGTGATGGCACGTTGCAGAAGTTCGAGCAAATCTTCCTTTTCCAAAGATTTGAGCACATAAAGCTGGCAACGGGAGAGGAGAGGGCGGATCACTTCGAATGATGGATTCTCGGTCGTTGCGCCTATCAGCGTCACCGTACCGTTTTCCACAGCTCCCAACAAAGAATCCTGTTGCGACTTGCTGAAACGATGGATTTCATCGATAAACAAGATCGGACTGGATTGCGAGAAAAAGCGGTTGCTCTTGGCACGCTCTATCACTTCGCGCACATCTTTGACACCTGAAGTCACGGCACTCAGCGTATAAAACGGAGTTTCCAGTTTATTGGCGATAATCTGTGCCAATGTGGTTTTTCCCACTCCGGGAGGTCCCCAGAGGATAAACGAAGAAATACGTCCCGCATCAATCATCTTACGCAGGATAGCCCCCGGTCCAACTAAATGTTTCTGACCGATATAATCATCCAATGTCTTTGGTCGTAACCGTTCTGCTAAAGGTTGCATAGTTTTAGAATACCATTAATACCATGAAACGAATACCGTTCTTGTTGATACCCGGATTGTCACGGTAGGTGAAACGATGTACATATTCAACGTGCAGCAACTTGAAAATGTTGTAGATACCTACACTTCCTTCAATATAAGGCACTTTCGGGTCCATCACGAAACTGGTGAACTTACCGTCGCGTGTCGGGAAACGGAACAAATCGGGATTGTTGCTCTTGAACGGATTATTCTTGTCCGTCAATGTTCCCCACAAAGCACGTACACGGAACATTTCCCTCCATTTCAGGTTCTTGATAAGAGGAATACGGTTGAAGAGTTTTCCATTCATGTCGTAGGATAATGACATGGAAGCGTAACGGTCGTTCAGGAATTCCATGTTATTAATCAAGTTGAACGTTTCGCGCTGGGTGATGTAGGACAAGTTGGCTTCCGGCAGGATTAACAACGGGAAAGGAACCGTGTTCCATTCTGCACCTGCTTTCACGCTGCAATCAATCTTTCCCCAGGAAGCGGGGAGCCAGAAACGTTTCCATACACTTGCTTCCGTACGGTTAAAACTATAATCTCCACCTAGTACTCCTTTGAAACCCATGGCATGAGTCAGGGTAAAGATAGGAGCATCCAGCGATACAGGTACGCGGCGTTGTTTGGAGTTGACAAATGATTCGCCCGGTGCGTAACGTAGCGTCAGACTTGCTTCGGAAGTCGTGACATCGTGCACACGGGTTTGTGCGGCATCATTGCGCAGGTATTCCAGTTTGCCGGTAGGCTCGTCGTTACGGTGGCGCAGCATGGCTTTCACTCCGAATCCGGTCAGCGTTTCGAGTTCATAATTAATGGTGGCGTCGCGCATATACGACATTTGGTCTACTGTCGTTGTCTTGACCGACAGGAAGATATTATCTTTATCCGTAAACAGGAATTTGTCCATCGGAGACATTACATCATAACTGTACGTTGCCGAAAGATAATGTTTCGGGAACTCCCAAACCACATAATCGCGTTTGTTGAACGAATAAGTCACCGTTCCGCTATATTTCCAGCGTTCGTCTTTCAGACCGTACGCTCCGTATCCGCTCAAGAACCAGTGCTTGTCGAAATGAGCCGTAGTCATACCGCTCAACCGGAAACGCGTACCATCAATGTAATTGCTCGAAATCATGGTGTTGATAGGGCCGATGTCCACTTTGCTCGGATGCTCTTTGCTTCCTGTCTCTACAAAGTTCTCAATCAGTGCTTTCGCTCCGAAGATGATGTATTTGAATCCCGGAATCTGTTCAAGACGGTTGACGAATACATCCATCGAACTTTCTTTCTTTGTCAATGGTACTTGACGGACACTCGCCCAGTACTCATCGCTTTTCGAGAGCATATCCGCTTCTTTTATCACGCTGCCTTTCAACCGGAACAGTCGTTGTTCAATAGGATCGAATTTATAATTACTATATTTCGTAGTTCGTTCCACCTGCAATCCGCCTGCTGTTTTGTTGGAATTCCAGGACAGGTCTACGGTCATGTCATCATCCGCCAATACCCAGTTGCCGTTGGGCAGTTGCTCATACTGTTGCGTGATGTCCATGCGGTTGACAAAGTTGACTCCGGTCTTTTTAGGCAGGTTCATCGTGCATTTCTGAACGGCGTATGTAGAATCATTCAATACATACAGATGTCCGGTGAATCCGAAGTCCTGCGAGTTTTGCGGAACAAAAGTAAGGTGGACACATTCGCGCTTGTTTACCATCAATGTGTCCATCAGATAATATTTATAAAATGAGATGGCATTGTTACCGATCGGACTGACGAAACGCTGCTGAAGCAACCGGATATCATCATCGTAGATATTGATGTCGGCAAATACGTCTTTCAGTACGGTGCCGAGCATATCTCCTGTAGAGAAAAATTCTTCTATACCATTGGAGTTCTTTCCTTTGATAATCGTTTTCTTGTTTTCGGGATTTTTGCGGTAGATGGTTTGCGAGGACGTTTCCTGTACGGAAATAGGGAGAATCAACTTATTGGTTGTTTCCGACACTTCCACTTGGTCTCTTAAGAATGAATATTTTTTGTAGATACCTTTTTCGAGCTTTTCCGGTGTGAGGTCGTTGATAGACATTTTCATCTTCTCGTACTTGTCGTACTGATAGTACTCGTTCACTTCGAGGACTTGTGCCTTTTTGTGTTCGATTACCTTCTTCATGAATTCCACTGCCGGATTGTTTTTGCGGGAATATTTCTCCTTTTGAGGTTTCACGACAACTTCGTTCAGGAGCACATTATCCGGAGCTAACTTAACGTTCACTGTCTGATTGTTGGAACCGACTCGAACCGTTTTACTGATATAACCTACAGCGGAGAACACCAGTGTTCCTCCGTTTCTGCGGGTGTCAAGACTGTATTCTCCGTCAATATTGGTGATGGTACCCATATCTCTCTTTTCTTGGTAGTAAACAGAGATATACATCAATGGCTCGTGGGTAATCGAATCAGTGACTACCCCTTTAATTTGCTGCGCAAAAGCATTGGAAGCTACCAATACGAGTAAGAACAGTATAAGTATTTTGTTATATCGTTGTATCATAACGTTTGTAGTAGGGCTGCAAAGTTAACAAATAACTCTAAGGATAACAGAATATATAACTTTTTTTACCCATCGTTTTTGGTTGTTTACAAGCATATATCGTCCGATAATTCAAGGAACATCCCGCTGTTAATCCTTTTGATAAGGGCATTTCCGCATTTCGTTCTCCCAGTTTCGGTATTTGAAACCTTTGCTCCCGTTGTAGGGCACTTTTTGTTTCGACATTTGAAACTTTTTGTTTCCCGGCATGAAACTGTTGGTTTCTCGGTGTGAAACACTTTGTTTCCCGGTGTGAAACTATTAGTTTCAAGGCGTGAAACTAACAGTCCCATGCCGGGAAACGGAATGGAACATGCCGGGTAAATGTTATTTGCTCGTAAGTATCTGTACAATACGCTCTGCGGTACGTCCGTCCCAACGTTCGGGAAGTTCGCCACGTTTCCATTCACCGTGCATCAGTGTATCCATGGTTTTGGCAAGCAGGGCAGGATCTTCTCCGACAAGTTCGTTGGTTCCCATGCGCCACGTTTCCGGATGTTCGGCATACGTGTTGAGCGTGATACAAGGAATACCCAGGAAGGTCGCTTCTTCGGCTACGTTTCCTGAATCTGTTATGATTCCTTTCGCCTTGTTTATCAGATAACCGAAGAACAGGTAGTTTTGCGGCGGCATGATATGGAGATTCGGAGCTTCGATGTCCAACTCTTTAATGGCATTACGTACGTAGGTATGTAGCGGTGCAACGATAGGCATACCGGCGGACTTGTCGATGATTGTTTTCATCAACTGACGCAGATTCTCCTTATTGCCGAGTAATACACGACGGTTGAGAGTAAATAGGAGATAATTTCCTTCTTGCAGTCCCAGGACGGAGAACCATATCGGTTTGAGCAAGCGGTTCCGGTTATAGCGGATGGCATCAATCAGAATGTTGCCTACATAATATACGTTTTCGCTTTCCGTTCCCGTCTGGTTCAGGTTGCGGTTGGCAACCATGCCGGCTGTGAACAGATAGTCGGATAGTCCGTCTGTAATCATACGGTTGACTTCTTTCGGCATTTTCATATCGAAAGAACGGGTTCCGGCTACGAGATGTGCTACCTTGATACCTTGTTTCTTGGCAACGATGGCACAACTCATGGTTGCGGTCAAGTCGTCTACCACAAGGACTACGTGTGCCGGATTCTCCGTCAGCTCCTGTTCGAAGGCTACCATGATTCCGGCTGTCAAACTCGTTGGATTACTGCTTTCCACTCCCAGATATACATCAGGAGCTTTCATGTCGAGATCCGAAAAGAGAGAAGCATCCAGACTTGTATCGTCTTTCCTTCCTGTATAAACCAGTCGGTAAGAGATACTTTTACCCAGCGCCCGTGCGGCTTCAATAGCGCGTGTAATGGGAGCTATCTTCATAAAATTGGGGCGTGCCCCCGCAACAATTGTTATTTTCATATTGTTTCTATCTAATTCGTGTAGCAAAAGTACATTTTCTTACGGAATTTATTCGTTACTTTGCATACAAAATAACAAATATATGCCGACATTCGTTCAAATTCTTGATTTTATAGGCACATTTGCCTTTGCTATTAGTGGTATCCGGCTAGCTTCGGCGAAACGTTTCGACTGGTTCGGCGCTTATGTGGTAGGACTTGCTACGGCTATCGGCGGCGGTACCATCCGTGATGTACTGCTGGATGTGACGCCCGGATGGATGACGAACCCTATCTATTTGATCTGTACGGGACTTGCCTTGATCTGGGTGATCTGTTTCGGTCGCTGGCTGATCCGTCTGAATAATACCTTTTTTATATTCGATACCATCGGACTGGCTTTGTTTACGGTGGTCGGTGTGGGGAAAAGTATCGCTTTGGGCTATCCTTTTTGGGTAGCCATCATCATGGGTAGTATCACAGGTGCCGCAGGAGGTGTGATTCGTGATGTCTTTATCAATGAGATCCCCTTGATTTTCCGAAAAGAAATCTATGCGATGGCGTGTGTAGTAGGCGGCATCGCTTACTGGCTGTGCGATGCCGCAGGGATGGAATCTTATGTCTGTCAGCTCGTTGGCGGATCGGTGGTATTTGTTACACGCATCCTTGCCGTGAAATACCACATTTGCCTTCCTATATTAAAAGGTAGTGAAGAGACTGACGGCAATTCTTGAAGATTTTACTTCTTGTCCAGATCCACTTCTCCCCGGTAGCTGATTGCCTGACGGTTCTGCATCGTGACATCGATGCTGGTGGTGCCGTCGGGGAACACTTTCGCCCTGAACTCAAAGAAGTCTTCCGGACTTCGGGCGGAGAATTTGATAACGGCGTTTCCCTTCTTATCCATATCCATCGTGTATTCTTTGAGGGGAGCGTTGAATATCAGCCCGCTTCCTCCGCCGTAAGGAACGCTGTAAGCACGTCCGTAATAGGGGAGGTAAGAGAATACCGAATCATTTCTGATTTGCAGTGAGTATTGCGAAGTCAGAGGTATAGAACGTCCGCGCATGGGCATAGCAGTGTTGACGTCTATCTTGTAGTCTTCTGATACGATCAGCTGTCTGACAGCTTCTTTCTTCTGTTCCTTCTTTTCCTTTTTACTTTGTTGAGCCGAAAGGGTAGGGATGCCCACTAGCAAGGCTAGTAACAGCATAAAGATTTGTTTCTTCGTTCTCATATCAGTTGTATTTAGGTTGATGTATATATGTATAACAACCAAATATAAGAAAAAGACAGGGATAGTTCTGTTTCCTTTAATGAAAATTAAACAGAAATCCCTGTTATTTATAAGTTTAGACCAATTAAGGGCATAATCAACTTTTGAATAAAAACGCTTGGGAAGAAAATTAGAACAGGCTTTTAGAACTGTTCCAGTATTTCAATTCGTTTTTCAATGGGAGGATGAGTGGCAAACAATCCGTTGATTCCGCTGAATATACTTTTCGATTTCTTTTTAGGATTCTGTATAAATAATTGCGCCACGTCTTTCCTTTCTACTGCCTCGATGGCAGGATCTGCCGATATTTTGCGGAGAGCGCTGGCCAGTGCCAACGGATTCTTCGTCATTTCTGCCGATCCCGCGTCTGCCATGTATTCGCGTTTGCGTGAAATGGCAAAACGCATCAGACTTGAGAAAAGATAACCGATGGCGGCTATCACTAAAGCGAGTAGAATGAAAAGAAAAATACCGCCACTACCTTTGCTGTTGCTGCGTACACGTATGTGCGTGATGGTATATAATGTGATTTCTGTCAGCATGGAGAAGATACCGACAAAGACGATGGATATTATCAGCAAGCGCACGTCACGGTTGCGGATATGACTTAGCTCATGCGCAATCACTGCTTCCAGTTCTTCATCATTCAGTTTTTTGATGATACCTTCCGAGAGGGTAACAGTGTATGTACGTTCATTGATGCCGCTTGCAAATGCATTCAGAGAACTGTCATAGATGATATTGATTTTCGGCATCTTCATGCCTTGCGACATACATAGGTTTTCTACCAGGTTGTAAACGCGTTTATTCTCTATACGATCCAGCGGTTTGGAACCGGTGGCAGAATTGATAATACTTGTGTTGGCCCAGTAGGCAATCAGAAACCAGATGATTACGATTCCCATGGTGTATGGCAACGAAGAGAGGAAGAAATGATTGACCATTGGCATTATTTCTATTTCCATACTCTTTCCGTATCCAAAAAGAACCAACAGGTAGCAGGATAAATAGAGGAGTGCTGCCACGAGACAGGGAAACAGGAACAGTAGAAACGCAGAGCGCAGATTATTCCGGCTCTGCTGTGTTTGGATTCCGACGTATTGCATGCGTGTTCAACTTTTGTAATTGAGTGGACGGTGTGAATAATGAGTTTAGAAACTTATTTTAGGTGCTTGATCCAGATTCGCACGTTCATTCTTCCCTAGGTCGAACATGATTTCTCTTTGGAATCCGGTCATTCCTGCTACTATATTCGATGGGAATGTCTGTACGGCGTTATTATATTCTTTAGTTGCCGAGTTGAAGTAACGGCGGACAGCAGCCAGTTTATTCTCTACATCAGCAATTTCTTCCTGTAATTGCAGGAAATTCTGATTAGCTTTCAAATCGGGATAAGCCTCGAGAGTGATTTTCAATCCTGCAAGAGCAGAGCTTAACTGGTTTTCGGCAGCTATCTTATCATCAATCGTTTTTGCGCCGACTGCACCGTTACGTGCCTGAATCACCCGGTCGAGCGTTTCCTTTTCGTGTGCGGCATATCCTTTCACGGTGTCTACCAGTTGGGGAATGAGATCATGGCGTTGTTTCAACTGTACATCGATGTCGGCGAACGCATTTTCACGATTGTTTCTCAATTTCACTAATGAGTTGTACATGGAAGCAAAGAAGATGCCCAGCAATACAATAATCCCTACAATAATAAGTATGGTCATAGCTTTTTGTTTTATTTAATAATATAAAATCAAAAGTAATCTATTTGGTTCTTTTAACCAAGTAGTAGGGGGTAAATTTCGCTAATACCACCTAAAAACTGTCAGAAAGCACCCAAAATCTGTCAATTGATAGAATTTCACCCTAAAAAATAACGGATCCTACCCTGCTTGATAAGCAAAATACCTTTAAACTTGCAAACATCGAGAAAAACGAAATATTAACCATAAAACCATTAAAGTATGAAAAGTTTAAGTTTCAGAAAAGATTTAATTGGAGTACAGGAAGAGTTGCTTCGTTTTGCTTATAAATTGACGGCCAACCGTGAAGAAGCAAATGATTTATTGCAGGAAACATCTTTAAAAGCATTAGACAATGAGGAGAAATATGTTCCGGACACAAATTTCAAAGGATGGATGTACACTATCATGCGTAACATCTTTATAAATAACTACCGTAAAGTAGTACGCGATCAAACTTTTGTTGACACAACCGATAATTATTATCACTTAAATCTGCCACAAGATTCAGGATTTGAGAGTACAGAAGGTGCTTACGACCTGAAAGAAATGCACCGTATCGTCAACGCACTCCCCCGGGAGTATAAGATTCCTTTCTCTATGCACGTATCTGGTTTTAAATACCGCGAAATCGCAGAGAAATTAGGATTACCATTAGGCACAGTGAAGAGCCGCATATTCTTCACACGTCAACGTTTACAACAGGAATTGAAAGATTTTGTATAAATGAGGATAGCGCATACAAACAAGCTTATTAGCAGAAGGAGCAAAGAGATAGATTCTCATTGCTCCTTCCTTTTTTATAACCTAATTTTATTTACGATTAAACGATTTACGATGTACGATTGAAATTTGAATTGTGAATGAGGAGATACTTATGCAAAGATAAGTACTTATAATTCCAAAAGTTATTTCAATCGTACATCGTAAATTGTCTAATCGTAAATCACCTATTCGTCTAATCGTAAATTAAACTAGGTTATAAATTCTTTCTTGTTATTTGCTTTTCTTTTTTTTGCTTTTTTTCTTTTCAACGGCCTTCTCTTCCGGTGGGAATTTAGGAACTAGATTCATCAGCCGTAATATCTGACTTTGTCGTTTTAGTATGTATGACGAAGGTTTCGCCGAGTTAAATCGTATCGGGTTGGGGAGGGTGGCGGCGATGAGTGCACATTGTCCCCGGGTCAGCTTGTCGGCTGTTGTTCCGAACTTATTTTTTGCGGTTGCTTGTGCGCCGTAGATGCCATTTCCCATTTCTATAGAGTTGAGATAGACTTCCATGATTCGCTCTTTCGACCAGAAGAGTTCGATGAGAAACGTAAAGTAGACTTCGAGCCCTTTGCGTACCCACGACGATTGCGGCCATAAGAATACATTCTTGGCTGTCTGCTGACTGATGGTGCTTGCTCCCCGTTTCCGTTTGCGTGTTTCGTTTTCTTTCATCGCTTTCTTGATTTCTACGAGGTCGAACCCGTTGTGTTCGGCAAAACGGTTGTCTTCGGAGGCTATGACCGCCATCGGCAGGTTGGGAGATATCTTATCAAAAGAAACCCACGTGTGCTTCCACGTGGGTTTATCTCCTGAAAAAACTTGCTGAACGCTTCGGATAACCATCAAC
>ERZ791620.1215-NODE-1215-length-10512-cov-2.207134_pt1 | contig 10512 bp, 8 predicted proteins | sample MGYA00509962_ERZ791620 | MGnify/ENA primary metagenome ERZ791620 (study PRJEB30046, sample SAMN00715162) | human gut metagenome | study: EMG produced TPA metagenomics assembly of the A metagenome-wide association study of gut microbiota in type 2...
CTTCAATGATTTCGTTCCCGCCGTTCAGGCTGAACATACGTTTTTGTTCGCCTTTGGCGAGGTCATCGGGTGTCCACGTCATGCGGACACTGAACTCGCCGCCGCCCATCACTACGAAGATTTCTCCTCCGGGCAGGCGGTGGCAGACGTGTTGCAGGTCGGTTAGCAGTTGTTCGTACGGAGCGGCGGGGCTGGCTGCCGGTGTACCGGTTGTGGGACTCTTGTGTGCATTGTTCCAAGGAAGGAACCAGTTTCTCAGGTTTGTAATCAGATTCATAGCGATTTAGGTTTTTGTTCCCAAAGATACAACATCAAAAGCCCTTTGTCAAGTGGGTGTGTGTGGAATAATCAACATTAATCAACTTCATTCTCATGCACCATGGAGGACACAGGTTTTTCACAGATACGTGTATACCGTAGAGACGCAAAATTTTGCGTCTCTATCCCTACGTATGTATTCATAAACACTCCGAACACATATATAACTTCATCCCCCGGTCTCCAACCCGTGATCATCCGTGTCATCTGTGGTGAATATCCCCTGTCATGCCCAATGAATATTTCTTTTCAATGTTTGGAAATGTAGCAAGAACTTCGTTTATTTGCGTTATGAACTTCATTTTGAAAGACTATGGCAAATTACATCCGTTTCGACTGGGCCATGAAGCGATTGTTGCGCAATAAGGCCAATTATGCTGTACTGGAAGGACTGTTGACCACGTTATTGGAAGATAAGGTGAAAATCTGCAAGTTGTTGGAAAGCGAAAGCAATCAGGAAGACGAGTTTGACAAGTATAACCGTGTGGACATGCTTGCCGAGGACTCACGGGGCGAACTGATCCTGATAGAAGTGCAAAATAACAACGAGTATGCTTACTTCCAGCGCATGCTGTTCGGTGCGTCGAAACTGGTGACGGAATATATCAACCGTGGCGAGGGATATGAAAAAGTACGCAAGGTGTATAGCGTGAACATCGTCTATTTCTCGTTAGGGCACGGAAAGGACTTTGTCTATCATGGCAAGACGGAGTTCCGTGGCATTCACGAAGGAGACCTGTTGGAGCTTTCGCCCTTCCAGCGTCAGACTTTCAAGGTCGATCAGGTGAGCCAGCTCTATCCGGAGTACTACATACTGAAGGTGAACGACTTCAACCGCGTTGCAAAAACTCCTTTGGAAGAATGGATTTATTACCTGAACACGGGCGAAGTGCCGGAAGGTGCCACCGCACCGGGCCTGGACACCGTGAAGGAACAGTTGCAACTGGACCGCATGAGTCAGGATGAACTGAAAGCCTATTATCGTCACTTGGACAATATCGTCATCCTTCGGGACAATATCCAGACAGAACGGGCCGAAGGAAGAGCCGAAGGTAGGGCTGAAGGAAGAGAAGAAGGATTGGCCGAAGGTAGAGCTGAAGGAAGGGCTGAAGGAAGGGCTGAAGGTGCCAAGGAAGAGCGTCTAAAAAACGCTACTGCCATGAAAGCCGCCGGCATTCCAATCGAAACAATAGCCCAAATCACCGGACTCACAGTCGAGGAAATCAAAACTTTGTAAACGGTCACTGAACCACGGAGGACACGGCTATTCAGTTTTGTTTCACCACGGATTACACTGATTTCACAGATTAATTTATACACATGCACCCCTCCAAACGTTTAATCCGTGCTAATCCGTGTCATCTGTGGTGTTATTACCGGTTTGCCACGTGAAGTTTCACCGTAATCTTTTAATAATGAGTCGTTTGTGGTGAAAGGTGGATACGCGGACTACGCGGATGGGGCGGATGAACGCGGATTATAATTATTCATTTTTAATTTTTCATTGAATCCACGTGAAACTTATCTTTCACCCTATCCATCTGATTATCAGTACTGATTTTCTGCATTGAAAGCGTGAACCCGATTTTCCCTTTTCTCCTTTTCATCCATGTTCATCCGTGTTCGTCCGTCTCCCTCCGTGTCGTCCGCGTATCCATCCTTCACCCACTCAAGTGCTACTTGGTGCTCGTAACCACCTACTTTAGCGGCGTAACATCGGTAGTTAGCCGGCGTAACAAGCAATCCCGCCGGGTATGACAAGCAATGTCACCGAGTTTTACAAGCAATCCCGTCAGGTTTTGCCCGAAAAGCCCACGGGTTTGGTAAGCAAAGCCCGCGAGTATTGCCTGCAACTCCCGCGAGTATCGCAAGCATGGCTCGCGAGCCGTACAAGTGTTGAACAGGAGCCGTACAAGTGTTGCTCACGAACAGGAACCTTCCCACTCCATCAACAATTCATCGGCAAGATAATCGTCACTGAGGCAGTGCGTTTCATTTCAATACACCTTTCTCTTTCATGCATGAAAGCAAGTCTTCCACAATATACTCTTTGCTGAACGTATGCAACACATCGTATCCCGGAAGCAGATATCCGGTAAGGATACCCGATGAACGCAGCATGTCATACACTTGTCCGGCACTCATTTTCAGGGCATCGGCCAAACTCCCGACACAAAACGTAGTAAAACATAATTGTTCAAAATTCATAGACTAACAATTTGGTTTGCGGTATATGCAAATATAGAACTTATTCATCACATACAAACCCGTTGGGGTGGATTTTTTCGCTTTGCCGAAAAGTTCGCTATCTTTGTCGGTCCAATGCTATATCAAAGCAAAATAAGTTAGAACTGATAAATCACTAATAAAAAGAAATATCCCAACTATGAGTTTAACAGCTACTCCCCGTTCCAACCGCCTGCACATTGTTCTGCTGGGCAAACGAAACAGTGGAAAATCTTCGCTGCTGAATGCGCTGACCCATCAGCAGGCAGCATTGGTGTCCGACGTTGCCGGCACAACCACCGATCCGGTCTATCAGGCCATGGAAGTACACGGACTGGGACCGTGCGTATTCATCGACACGGCAGGCTTCGACGATGAAGGTGAGTTGGGTGCACTGCGTGTAGAAAAGACACAGAAAGTCATGCAAAAAGCCGACGTAGCCCTGTTGGTGTGCAGGGATGAAGAGGTGAAAGACGAACTGCACTGGCTACAATTGCTGAAGGAGAAGCAAATCCCCACCCTGCTGGTGCTGAACAAGGCCGATCTGCTACCCCACGCTGAAACCGTGGCCGATGCAATAAGTGAGAAAGCCGGTGTGCGTCCGCTCGTGGCCAGTGCCCGGACAGGCGAAGGAGTAGAAGGCATCCGCAAAGCCCTGATACGTATGGCATCGGAAACGGTACAACCCGCCATCGTGTCGCATCTGGTATCAGAAGGTGACTTGGTACTGTTAGTGATGCCGCAAGACATCCAGGCACCCAAAGGCAGACTGATTCTGCCCCAGGTACAGACGCTGCGTGAACTGCTCGACCGGAAATGCATGGTGATGAGCTGCACCACCGACAAGCTGGCCGACACACTGCAAGCCCTGTCGCGCGCGCCGCAACTGATCATCACCGACTCGCAGGTGTTCCGCACCGTATATGAGCAAAAGCCTGCCGAAAGTCTGCTGACATCGTTCTCCGTCCTGTTTGCCCGGCAAAAGGGAGACATCGACTACTATCTGCAAGGCGCGGCCAGCATCGCCCGTTTGGGAAAGGATGCCCGCATCCTGATAGCTGAAGCCTGCACTCATGCTCCGCTCTCGGAAGACATCGGCCGGGTGAAACTGCCCCGCATGCTGCGCAAGCGTCTGGGAGAAGGTATACGCATCGATATTGTATCGGGAGCCGACTTCCCCGACGACCTGACGGGCTACGACCTCGTTATTCATTGCGGTGCGTGCATGTTCAACCGCAAGCACGTCATGAGCCGCATCGAAAGTGCCCGTCGCCAAGGAGTGCCGATGACCAACTACGGTGTAACCATCGCCTGGGTGAACGGCATACTGGACAAAATCGTCATTTGACGTCCCCGCCCTGTGCAGGTGCCACTTGCTGCCAGAAGCGTTTCACGTCTTCCCAACGATAGAACGAACCTTCTACACTCGGAATGGGAAGTTTAGCTTCGTGCTCGTTCAGCAGAAAACGTACCAGTACATCCTTTCCGGAGGCGCGATAGAAGACAAGCTGCAAATTGGCTCCCATTGGCGAGACCTTATAGTCCTGCCAGGTCAGATGAAACTTATCTATATCCGCTTCCTGATTTGCACAGCCCTCCATCTGCATCAGGGCCAGCAAGCGGATGAGATGGGTATCGTGTCCGAAGCGTAAATCAGCATCCGTACTTCCGCCACTGATGGCTGCGTCAGCTTTCACTACAATATCATTCAACAGATTGGAAGCACAGCGCGGCATCACTCCTCCGTTGAGCGGAGCAGGGGCATTGCACACATACATGCGGGCATTCACCGTCCGCCAGAAGTCGCGCAGTTCGTCGTACTGAAAGAGGTCGTAAAACGACACTTGCCCGCACAAATCCACATTCTGCATGTCGGCAGCAATCCAATAAAGCGACGTCATGACATCGGCCGACTGTTTCTCCGAAAAGTTTTCGGCATGCAGAAACAGCGACTTCATTAACCGGGCCGGACGTATCATACGCCTTTCGAAAGCATGAAAATCCTTGCGCCAAGCAGCTTGTTCGGAACTAAAAGCCTCACCTTCGGGCGAAGTATAAGCGATGTAGTTCATATACTCGCCATAAGCACGGCGTGTGATGCGCAAGGAAGGGTTCTGTTCTTTCAGTCCGTCGGTAAAATAACTCATGCTCATTGCACAACGGAGCGAAGTGGAAGAACGCGCATCGACCACCGCACTGTCGTGAAACACTTGCGGAAAATTACGGTACATGCGAACGGCAATGTCGTGATGCTGCCGTTCACCCAACGGTGTGATGTTACCACTGCGTCCGCGAGCATCATCCCACACACGATGCAGACGCAAACGGACATCCTGTCCCAAAGCCGTCAGCTGACTACAATGGTAAAGCGAATCGAACAGACTGACCATCGCCACATAACGCACATCGTCCGTCATCCAGCGAGACCCATGACGGCCGTAATGACTGATGTAAAACGGCTCATATCCTTCGGGAGCCGGTGCAGGCGCCTCCGTCGGTGCGGGATAGGCATAGTAGATACTTCCCAACTGCTCGGGCGTGGGACGGCTTTGCGAAAAGACCGCCAGAAAACTGCAAAAAGCGCATATCGTAATCAGTATTCGTCTCATATTCTGTTTTTTACCAATAGACATTCAAATTCAAAAGTAGTTGTTATTTTCAGACACGGATTACACGGAAAAACAAGATATAAAAAATAAAAATAATCCGCGAATATCCGCGTAATCCGTGCCTAAAGAAAGCGGGGTACGATGTTCTTTCACACCTTTCCCTCCTTATGCAGAAACCGGTAGGTTCATTCAATCACCACATTGTGGGCATTCTTCTGCATTACACCGTCAGCATCCTTGTCTGGCTTGGTATCGCCCCACATGATGCGCGAATCTTCTATATAAATGTCTGAAGCCGTATCGATGTAGAAACCGTACGTGCTATCATGTACAAAACCTTCGCCCAGACAGGGACGCTTGTCGTAGATTCCTCCGGGATAGCCGGTACGCTTGTATAGCAACACATCCACGTCCTTGAAGTAAATGTGATTCACCTTGCCCGGCACATCTCCGCCTACAAACACGCCGTTCTCGCTCGTACACTTGATGTTCGTGAAATAGATGCGGCTCACCTCTCCGCAACGTCCTTCGGTAGCTCCCTTCGGGAAGCGCCAACCGGCATCCTTGTGATTGCCTACGGCACGCGGATACGAAGTCACATAGATGGGCTCGGCCTTGCCCCACCACACATCGGAGAAGAACTGGCAGTCGATAAGCATGTTCGAGAAAACGACATTGGTCACCGTGCCTTCGTCGCGGTTCTGAATGCCGACTCCACGGTTGCTGCCCCGGATGATGCAATTGTTGAACAGCACGTTGTTGATAACATCCATATTCTCCGACCCGATCTTGATGGCACACGAACGGGAAGTCATCACACAGTTGCTCACCACAATGTCTTCGCACGAACCGTATTCCTCGAATTCACGTCTGTTTTTCAGGCAGATGCAATCATCGCCCGACTCGATAAAGCAGTCGGCGATGCGTACCTTGCGCGAGTGGTCGAGGTCGATGCCGTCACCATTGCGGATTTTCAGGTTATTGAGTAGGGAAATACCTTCGATCAGCGCATCGTAGCAACCCACCAAATGAATGGTCCAGTAGGCACTGTTGCAGATGGTTACATCTCTGATCACTGTCTTCTCGGCATTGATAAGGGTCAAGACATGCGGACGCGGATCGAAGTCCGTCACCGGTTTCAGTTCGTACGAATCCTCCAGTTCCTTCCCCATAAAGGCTACCCCGTTACCGTCGATGGTACCTGTACCCGTGATGGACAGGTTTTTCAGGTCTTTTCCGCTGATCCACATCATGCCTTCACCACGGTTTTCGCCGAAAGCGCTTTCGGTGTAAACACTTTCGTCAGGATTGGCCAACAGGCGCGAGTTGGGCTCCAGATGGAAATTGACATCGGAAGCCAACTTCAGCGGACCACACAGAAAGGTATGCCCCGAAGGGAGCAATACGGTTCCGCCTCCGGCGGCACTACAGGCATCAACAGCCTGCTGTATGGCAGTTGCGTCGTCGGTCTTTCCGTCTCCCGCCGCTCCATAGTCCATCACGTTGTAAACTCCGTTCTGTCGTTGCTGGCACGCATTCAGCAGAAACAGGCTGAACAGGGCAAGAATCAAATGTTTTGTTCTCATATCTCGTTAAAAGTTTAATCGGTTGTCCGTTTATTGTTTACACGGTCGTAGCGGAAAGCCGGATACCGGCTGCCCGGCGCACTGTCACCGTAGGTCCGCACCAATTGCAGTCCGTCCACGTTGCGAAACAGGTAAGCGCTCTCCCACGTGGGCTCGGGATGCTGCACATCCCAATTCACTTCACAATCGACCAGCGACAGTTTATCAACTCCGTCGAACAGGAACCCGTTGCGCGAACGCTTGTCCACCGCGTCTTCCGGCTCCATAAACAGCTGCACGTCGTTCAGACGGATGTTTCTGATCCGCCGGCTGAAGCCTTCAAGGCGGATACCACTCTGTCCGTGAGCGATGATGTGACTCAAGGTTACATTCTCGATGGTGCCCGACGGACCGTTTCCCCGCTTCTGCACGGTGAACCAGACGGGGTCTCCGTTTCCCCACCAGAAGGTTTCTTTCCGGCAGGTAGTAATGGCGATGTTCGAAAACAGGATGTTGCGGGCACTGCCACCGTCGCGGATTATCATATTCAGTCCGCGGTTTGCCTTGTCGATGACGCAGTTGGAAACGGTAATGTTCTCGAAGTCGGCATGCGACTCCGTACCGATCTTCAATGCAGCCGACGACGAGGTCAGCACGCAGTTAGTTATGGTAATCTGACTGCAAGGCAGAGCCTTGCCTTCCTGTCGGGTCGTCTTCAAACAAAGAGCATCGTCGCCGGTATCGATGCGGCAATTGCTCACTATCACGTGGCTGCATCCGTCGATGTCGAGTCCGTCGGCATTGACCCCGTTGTGACGGTTGGAAGTGATGTAAACGCCATCGACCGTCACCCGTTCGCACCATTGCAGATGCACGGACCAGAAAGAAGATTCGACCACCCGGATGTCGCGGATGCACACACCGGTACAGCCAACAAAGCTGATGGCTCCCGGACAAGGCGGCACTTTGCGGAACTTGCTCTGATAGTCGGCTCCGTAACGGGCAGCATTGGCAATCTCACGACCGGTAACCGAATCGGTGACGGCAGTCTGTGGAGCGCGCCGATAACCGATGCGTTCGGCACGGCAGTGCAGGGTTCCGGTTCCCGTCACCGAAATATTCTCGGCATCGAAAGCCCCCAACAGGACTTCACTCTCACTGGTATCGGCTGCTCCAACCTTCTGCCGTAAACCTTCATAGTCAGACACTTTCCGACTGGCATAAACGGTGGCACCGGCATCCAGATGCAGATTAACGTTGCTTTTCAGTACGACCGTCGTGCACAGGTAATTGCCGGCAGGCACCCATACCGTTCCTCCACCGTCGGCAGCACAGGCATCGACAGCCCGCTGAAAGGCCTCGGTAGAAAGCAGTGTAGTATCGGAAACCGCACCGAAAGCAGTCACATCATATACCGGAGCATGTCCGCCTCTGCCATACAGGAACAGAGGGACAAACAGCAACAGGAACAGACAGGCAGATATTCGATGTATCATAAGCATTAATATTCAATTAATTAATTAATCAATCACATGACAGAAGGCGGACAGTCGGCCGAAGCACTGCCCCAAGACGTGTTAGGCTTATCGCCCATGACAAACTCCATCGTACCTCCCCGCAGGATGTCCTCGTGCGAAAGATAATTCTTCGTATAAGGACGGCCGTTCAGCCGGACACTCTGTATATAGATGTTCTTTTCGGAAGCATGAAGCGCCTTCAATGTAAAAGTACGCCCGTTCTCAAGATGCAGCACAGCTTCGCTGAACGAAGGACTGCCCAATATATAATAAGGTGTGCCGGGACATACGGGATAGAAGCCCAAAGCGGCAAAGACGTACCAGGCCGACATCTGTCCGGCATCGTCGTTGCCCGACAACCCGCCGGGTGCCTGCAGGTACTCGGTCTGCATGATGTGACGCACTGCCTGCTGGGTCTTCCACGGCTGTCCGGCATAGTTGAACAGAAAGGCTACCTGATGGCAAGGTTCGTTACCATGCCAATAACGCTGTTCGCTGAACATGGAGTCGAGCTTGGCGATAAAATTGTCACGCCCGCCCATGCATTCCATCAGGCCGTAAGGGTCGTGAGGCACGTACCAGGTGTAATGACAAGGGGCTCCTTCGGTGATGAAGGAAGCAAAACGGAACGCATTATCGCCCGTAAGGAAACTGCCGTCAGCCCGACGCCCCTGCGCATAACCGGTACGGGGATCGATGACGTTGCGATAATTGCGGGCACGAGCCAGCAGGCTGTCGGCATCGGCCGTCTTGCCCAAATCGGCAGCGACCTGTGCCAAGGCAAAGTCGTCGTAAGCGTACTCCAGCGTACGCGATACCTGCTCCTTCGTATGGAACGCATCGGGAACAGAGTCTTCAAGCGGAATGTATCCGTACTTCAGATAAGACTTCAAAGCCCTGCGCCCCATACCGTCACGGTATTCGCGCACATCGGCGGGTGACTGAAAAGCGTTCTTGCGCATTGCCTCGTACGCCTTCTCCACATCGAAATTACGGATTCCCTTACAATAAGCATCGGCCAAGGTAGCAATGCAGTGGTCGCCAATCATGGCAGCCGTGTAACTGTTCCAGCACGGGAAAATAGGAAGCCACCCACCCTGTTCGTACTTCCAGACAAGCGACTGCATCATATCGCCCGCCCGTCCGGGGGTCAGCAGATTGACCAACGGATGCAAGGCACGATACGTATCCCACATGCTGTAGTCCTCGTAATAGGTACGTCCGGCAGGAAGCTGACGTACGGGAGTACCGGTAGCAAACGAAGGATAACGGCCGTCGGCATCGTTGAACGTGCGCGGTAGGAAAGAAGCCCGGTATAAGGCACTGTAGAATTTCTCTTTTGCTTCGCGGTTGTCGGTCTGCACTTCGACAAGTGCCAACCGATGTTCCCAGATATCTGTCAGTTCACGACGTGTACGGTCAAAATCCCAATGGGGAATCTCGGCTTCAAGATTGTTCATGGCTCCTTCGGCACTGACAAACGAGGAAGCAGCCTTAACCAACAGGTTCTCGCCTTCGTTCACATCGAATTCGACATAGGCACCGATACCACAGGCATTGCCTATAGCCTCACGAGCCGGGAATATGGAATCGCCTCGGAATACGCCGAAGCCTGTTATCTTCTTCTGGAAACGAACCACAAAATGTCCGCTATATCCGGCGGACTCTCCCCAGCCCTGATAGATACGATGGACGGGATTGTAACCGCTGATGACGTTGTTCACCGTATCGACCGAGATAAATCCCTGCCCTTCATCGCTGTTCGGATTGACAACCAAATAGGCTTTACCGCTTTTCTGATAGGTGAAACGGAAAATGGACGAGCGCGAACGTGCCGTCATCTCTGCTGTCAGAGCCTCATCGGGCAAGGAAACGGCATAATAGGCAGGAGTGGCCTGCTCGGTCTGGTGCGAGAAACGGGTTACACGTGCTTCGGGCATGCACCGCAAACGGCTAAAAAGCGGCATCAGGGTCATGGAACCGTAATCCTGTGTGCACCCGCCAACAATCCAATGCGAATTGCGGAAACCCTGCAAAAGGCTGTCGGCATAATAGTAAGGAGCAATGCATTTCTCTTCGGTGTCGCGAGTCTGCGGAGTCCAGAAATTCATTCCGTTGGGTTCGAGTACTGCCGGAAGAGTTTGCCCGTATTCTTCCGTATCCCTGCCGAACAACCCGGCTGTATGGGTAGCACTGGGGGCAGTGCCGACGCGGGTGTCGATATAGGATAATCGCGACTCATCATCCGTTCCACAACGTCCGGTGCACGAAGTGGTA
>ERZ791620.1220-NODE-1220-length-10488-cov-2.041215_pt1 | contig 10488 bp, 7 predicted proteins | sample MGYA00509962_ERZ791620 | MGnify/ENA primary metagenome ERZ791620 (study PRJEB30046, sample SAMN00715162) | human gut metagenome | study: EMG produced TPA metagenomics assembly of the A metagenome-wide association study of gut microbiota in type 2...
TTGGTGATCAATATAAACGGGACAAGATAAGATTTCCCGTCAGGAGCGGAAAACAAAGTTTTCTGATTATTCTTTTGTTCCTCTCTCCGCAGATGCGTTGAGCTTTCCATCGACCACATCGATCCTGATCGTATCTCCGGTATGGACGCCATCCGACAGGATCAGGCGTGCTGCCAGAGTCTCCACATTCTTCTGCAGATATCTCTTAAGCGGTCTTGCGCCGTATACCGGATCATAACCGTTGTCCACGATAAACTGCTTTGCAGAATCGGAAAGTGCAACCACAAGCTCTTTATCCGCCAGACGCTTGTTGATATCGGCAACAAGCAGATCGATGATGCTTCCGATGTTGTTCTTTGTAAGCGGCTTGAAGAGGATCGTCTCATCAAGACGGTTTAAGAACTCCGGACGGAAGTGGGCACGCAGATCGTTCATGACCTCAGCCTTTGCCTCCGGCTTAATATCACCGTTCTCATCGATACCGTCAAGCAGATACTGGGAACCGATATTGGAGGTCAGGATAATGATCGTATTCTTGAAGTCCACGGTCTTGCCCATGGAATCTGTGATACGTCCGTCATCGAGGACCTGAAGCAGAACATTGAATACATCCGGATGTGCCTTCTCGATCTCATCGAACAAAACGACACAATACGGTTTTCTGCGGACTGCCTCTGTGAGCTGACCGCCCTCATCGTATCCAACATATCCCGGAGGCGCTCCGACCAGACGGGAGACACTATGTTTTTCCTGATACTCACTCATATCGATACGAGTCATCATCGTTTCGTCATCAAACAGGAACTCTGCCAATGCCTTTGCTAATTCGGTCTTACCTACGCCGGTGGTTCCCAGGAAGATAAATGACCCGATCGGACGTTTCGGATCTTGTAATCCGGCACGGCTACGGCGCACAGCATCTGCCACCGCTTCAATCGCTTCGTCCTGACCAATTACACGTTGATGAAGTTCTTCTTCCAAGTGCAACAGTTTATCTTTTTCACTTTGCAGCATCTTGCTGACAGGAATACCAGTCCAGCGGGAAACAACATCAGCAATATCTTCAGCGTCTACCTCCTCCTTAATCATGGCTTTATCGCCTTGCATATCACGCAGTTGCTTTTGAGTATCTTCTATTTCTTTATCCAAAGCCTGAAGTTTACCATAACGGATTTCGGCTACTTTACCATAATCGCCTTCACGTTCGGCTTTTTCTGCTTCAAATTTAAGATTCTCTATCTCAACCTTGTTCTGCTGGATTTTATCCATCAGCGTTTTCTCACTTTGCCATTTAGCTTTAAAGGACTTTTCCTGTTCTTTGAGCTCGGCAAGTTCCTTACCGATAATTTCCAGTTTCGGTTTATCGTTTTCACGTTTGATAGCTTCACGCTCAATTTCCAGCTGCTTGATTTTACGGGAAATCTCATCCAGTTCTTCAGGAACGGAATCTACTTCCATACGCAGTTTGGCTGCGGCTTCGTCCATCAGGTCAATGGCTTTATCCGGTAGGAAGCGGTCGGTGATGTAACGGCTACTCAATTCGACGGCTGCAATGATTGCGTCGTCTTTGATACGTACGTGATGATGGTTCTCGTAACGTTCTTTCAATCCGCGAAGGATGGAAATGGTACTCAAGTTATCCGGTTCGTCCACTTGAACGATTTGGAAACGACGCTCCAATGCTTTATCCTTTTCGAAGTATTTTTGATATTCGTCGAGGGTTGTTGCTCCGATGGAACGTAGTTCTCCACGAGCTAAGGCGGGCTTTAGAATGTTGGCGGCATCCATGGCACCTTCACCTTTTCCGGCACCTACCAGCGTGTGAATCTCATCAATGAACAGAATAATATCACCTTCTGATTTCTTCACTTCATTGACAACTGATTTCAATCGTTCTTCAAATTCACCTTTGTACTTTGCACCGGCAACCAGTGCTCCCATATCCAGTGAATAAACTTGTTTGTTCTTCAGGTTTTCGGGCACGTCTCCGCGAAGAATACGATGTGCCAAACCTTCTACAATAGCCGTTTTACCGGTACCCGGTTCACCAATCAGAATCGGGTTGTTCTTTGTACGGCGGCTCAATATCTGTAATACCCGGCGGATTTCTTCATCACGTCCGATTACGGGATCCAGTTTTCCGCTACGGGCAGCTTCGTTCAGGTTGATAGCATACTTTTCCAATGATTGATAAGTATCTTCACTGGATTGTGATGTAACCTTTTCTCCTTTTCTCAATTCGCTGATAGCGTTGCGCAATTCTTTTTCCGTCATACCGGCATCTTTCAAGATCGTGGAGACGGTACTCTTAACAGTCAGCAATGCCAGTATGATAGGCTCCAATGAAACAAACTCGTCGCCCATTTCTTTAGAATACTGTGTTGCTTTCTGCAATACTTCGTTGGATTCACGACTTAGATACGGTTCTCCGCCGGATACTTTCGGCAGGGAGTCGATTTGCTTGTCGACCACGAGAGCTACTTGCTGTCCATTCATACCAAGTTTTTGGAAGATGAAATTAGTGACGTTTTCGCCTACTTTCATTACTCCCTGCATGATGTGGACAGGTTCAATGGCTTGTTGTCCCCGGCTTTGTACCAGGTTTACGGCCTCCTGTACCGCTTCTTGAGATTTAATGGTAAAATTGTTAAAGTTCATATCTTTGTTCTCCTTTCTTATTTCACGTTTTTAATAACACCTAAAGGGGCTCAAAAGATTTGCCAAGTATAAAAATATGACAAAATAGCATGAGTATTAAGGAGTTAAAGGACAAAATGACCTTTTTTATCTGGATATGACTGACGAATTTACCATATACTCCACAGAATAGGATGGGCTTCAAAATAAGATGGGTTTTCAATGAAGTTTACTATTCTGTGGAGAAACGATTGTTAGAAGATTCTTATCGGGAAGTCTCTAAGCTCTCTTTCTACTTTTTTTGCATTAAATTTGTGTGCGTTGAAATTCTTTCCCAACCATTCCCGATATTCTTTTGCAGCTTTTGAGTGTGGTTGTTTTAATGCCTCCAACATCTCTTGGTAACCATATATTCCTCCGCAATCTTCGGGCGGACATGCATTTGCTCCGTCTATGAGAAAGACGCCTTGTGTTTCGTCCTTTTTATATGCTTGTTGTGATTCCAGGGTAATCCGATGCATCCAGCTATCTCCGAAATCATATTCATATTTAATATGTGAGCCTTTTCGGGTAAGGATCTCTCCTAAAGAGAGCGAGTAGGAGTTGACTGTTTTAACGGGATCAAACAAAAAATCGTCATCGGATTCTTCGGTTGTATATATTGTTTTCCCTTTTTGAAACAGATGCATGTGATAGCCTTCCCAACCCATTGCGGTATTTATGACATCCGCAAAACTTTCCAGACGGATGTCGGAAGGGACTTCCACTATACGATATATTTCCGGGTCGGAATCAATCAAAGAAATTTTTATATTGAGTTTTTTAGGGGTTTGTTCTCCAATGTAGAAAGAGTTGTCGTATTCATCATCGTCAAACTCGTCATCGTATTCTTCATCAAATTCGTTATCATCAAATTCATTATTCTCATTGAAGGCAAAGAACTCATTCAATAAGTTCATTAGTTCTTCCATACTGTCCACTTCCAATCCCTTCAGTTCTGCGTGTGGCATTTCTTTTTTTATCTCTTTGATTCCTTTTCTTGTTAATGTATTGGGTATTTTGAATCGTTTATAGATTTTTTCCAATATAGGCAACGTTTCTATGGCACGGATATTCATCAACGTATTTGTGATATAGTCAATTATCGCGATATTATTATCTTCCCCACGCTCAAACTGATCGTAATAAGAATTCAATAATTGGCAGAACCAGTTAATAATTTCCAATCTTCGTTCAGGGTTGGTTATGGCAATTTGTGCGACAGCACTACAAATATCTTCTTTTCCGAAAGGAGCGATTCCGTCTTCATTCATGAAACTAAGTAGCAAAGGCAATTGGTGCTGCCCGAGTTGGTAAATGATGGCAATGGTGGCTTCATCCTGTACGAGGTGGCAGTAGGAAGCGAGGAAAGTCGGACTTTGCCGCATTATTTCCAAGATGATATTTAAAGAAGATTCCATTCGGTAATGTTCCATTGCCCAGTAGATATACCATAACTTAAAAGGCCTGTCTTCTTCTTTTGCGTTTTCGAGAGGTCCTTGATAATGGATAAATAGATGCAGGATAAAGTTGCGCAAATCTTTTTCTAATTCGGCAGCGGGTACTGTCGTGCAATCTTTTTTAAACTCGTCAAATGGGTAGTCTTTGCATGTCTGCATATCCCAAAGCCTTTGCAGGTAAGCTGCAATGGGGGTTGCTTCCGAGCTATAGTCCGGATGCTGATAGTGATAGAAAGTTTCTTCCATTTGTTGGTAGATTTTTTCTAATCCGTTATTGCTTAATATATCTATCACTTCTTGTTGTTCTTCGGGTGTAAACAAGTTTAATACTTCAGTCATAATCGCATCGAGATCAATCGAAGTTTGGTTCTTTTTCTTATTCATTATCGTGTCATTTAATAAATTTGTCAATTTTCTCCAAAGGTACACCTCTTTATTGAGTAATAGCCTGATAATTTCTCTTTTTTTTAAATATTCTTTCCGGAGAAGATAAGAAAGTTTATCTTTGCCCTATAGTAGAGAGTAAATCTGTTTTCTAATTGATGACTAATGATATGAATGATAAACCACAAATAAAATTATCAGAGACAGTGGTGCTGATTGATGCCGCTTTCCTGAATTTTGTAATTACGGATATGAAGAGATACTTCGAAGAGACTTTGCAACGTTCTTTACAAGAGATCGATCTTTCGATGTTGACTACCTATCTGACTTTGGATGCAGGGATTGCGGAAGGAAAAAATGAAGTGCAGTTTCTTTTTGTTTATGATAAAGAGTCAGGTAATCTTGCGCATTGTCGGCCTTCTGACTTGGAGAAAGAGTTGAATGGAGTTGCTTTTCAAAGCCCTTATGGAGAATATTCGTTTGCCAGTGTTCCGTCGGAAGGGATGGTGTCGAGAGAGGACTTGTTTTTAGACTTATTATCCATTGTAGCCGATTCGGCCGATGTGAAAAAAATGATTCTGGTATCTTTCAATGAAGAATATGGAAAGAAAGTGACTGATGCTTTGAATGAAGTACAGGGCAAGGAGATTGTCCAATTCCGAATGAACGAACCGGATACTCCGGTAGCTTATAAATGGGATATGTTGGCTTTTCCTGTCATGCAGGCATTGGGAATCAGAGCCGATGAATTATAGCCCTAGCTACCCATTCCAGTCATTAATCGCTAATCACTAATAAGTTAATCACTATTTTCCATGTCCGATTTTCGTTTAAAAGTATTTCAGAGCGTGGCGAAGAATTTAAGTTTCACGAAGGCTTCGCAAGAGCTGTTTGTCAGTCAGCCTGCTATCACTAAGCACATTCAGGAACTGGAAGCTTATTATCAGACTCGTTTGTTCGATCGTCAGGGCAGTAAGATCTCGTTGACTAAGTCCGGAGAACTATTATTGAAACATAGCGAAAAGATTTTGGACGATTATAAACAGTTGGAATATGAGATGCATTTGTTGCATAATGAATATATCGGCGAACTGAAACTGGGTGCCAGTACTACGATTGCGCAATATGTACTTCCTCCTTTGTTGGCGGATTTTATAGCCAAGTTTCCACAAATCAATCTTTCTTTGATTAATGGAAATTCCCGGGGAGTGGAAGCTGCTTTACAAGAACATCGGATTGATTTGGGATTGGTTGAAGGAATCTTCCGTTTGCCTAATCTGAAGTATACTCCATTTTTGCAAGACGAACTGGTTGCTGTGGTTCATACCCATAGTAAATTGGCTGTTTCGGATGAGATCGCTCCGGAAGATTTGCCAAATATCCCCTTAGTTTTGCGGGAGAGAGGTTCAGGAACGTTGGATGTGTTTGAACGTTCCCTGTTACGCCATAATTTGAAACTTTCTTCTTTGAATGTATTGATGTATCTCGGTAGTACGGAGAGCATCAAGCTTTTTTTGGAACATACAGATTGTATGGGAATTGTTTCTATCCGTTCTGTTTATAAGGAACTGGTTGCCGGTAATTTTCGTGTGGTTGAGATAAAAGGAATGCCCATGCAGCGCGAGTTTAATTTTGTGCAACTGCAAGGGCAGGAGGGAGGTTTATCTCAAGCTTTCATGCGATTTGCCGGGCATCACAGTAAGAGTTTGTAATCAAACCTCTTCCATACGGACTAATTCCCAGCCGCAGAATTGTATGACAATGCAGTGAAGTTGAGTTCCCTGACATAGTTGGCGAACTTTCGGACCGGCAGCATAACCATGAATTTGTTCTACGGCTTCCTGCCATTGTGCGGTGCCTTGGGTGTCGTATTTTTCTTTCGGCAGATATTTTAATTCCAAGATATAGCTATGCGCTACTTCTGCGTAACGTTGCAGATCGGGCATCAGAAACATATCGCAAAAGCCGTGATTCAGTTCTACTTCAGGCATTGTGAGGTAGTAGGCGTTCACGCTAAGGTAAGCGGTGAAGAATCCCTGAATGTTACGTTCGCCCTCAATGCTGCTGCGTACGGAAGTATTCTCCTTATAAGCTTTGGCTATGAATTCCAATGCCGGTCGCCATTGTCCGTCAAAAGCCATATCATTGAATAAGATCTCTATATCTATCAGGTTGATATAATGGTGATTCTGATATTCTTCCAGGATATATTCATAATATTGTTTACGGACATTCGTGTTGGGAATTCCCAGGATAGTCAGATTTCCACGTGTTCCGATGATAGTTAGCATACCATAATAAAATAATAGGCTGGGGAATATTTCCGGATTCGTAATTTGATCGGCAGAAAAAGACTGGTATAGGTTAGTCATGATTTTCCCTTCTTCGGCAATTCGTTTGATAACACCTTTGCGGTTACCGTCAAGACGGTCAAGTTGAATCAGTTTTTTCATCTTATTGTAGTCCGTACGGGTATTAGGATCAATCATCTGTTCAGGAGATTCTCCTAACTGAATTCGATTACGTAGGTAATAGAGTACCATGTCGCAATTAAACATTTTAGGATCTGATTTTAGACTTTGGCGAGCAAAACAATAATTATCATACCATGGCTTCATCTCCTGAATCATTTCTTCAATGTCTCCTTGTAACTGCCCTGCTTCCTGATAATATCGGAGCATAGTACGTACGTCTTCTTCAGAAAATCCCAGCATCTGATTAAACAGTGGATTAGTGCTGATGTTCCAACCTATGTTATATCCGCTTGACAAGTCATCCAAAGTTACGGGGCTGACTCCAATCATGAATATACGGTCGAACATTCCTTTATAATTCTTGAAGGCATCTCTGTAGAATCCGCTGGCATGGGTGATGGCGTGGTATATCTCATTTCCTTTCTCGTTGAGTACGACATTTGTGAAATTGTCATACTCATCTATAATAAGGTATAGGGGATACCCTTGACGGCGTGCTTCATCGTCTAGTATATGCAGTTTATCAATCCCTTTTTCCGCTGTGCTGAAGCGCTCAATAAACTCATCCGTGTAGTATTCACGATAACGGTTCAGAAAGCCATCCAGTTGCACTGCGCTATACGAATCAAATCTGTGCGGCCGTTCAGAAAAGTCAAGATAAAGCATCTGATATTTGCCTTGAAGCGGAGTTGTATTCTGCCCGATCCAGAGATTCCCGAAAAGTTGCTGGAACTTATCTTTCTGTGAAAGGTCATAATATGAACGAAGCATGCTTAGTAGCAGGCTCTTGCCAAAGCGTCTCGGACGGATGAATATCAGATAGTTGGCTTGATCTTCCAACATGGGGATATACATTGTTTTATCCACATAATAGCGGTTTTGCGTGATTACATCCTCAAAATTGGACATACCATAAGGAATTCCTTTTATTGTTCCCATAACTTTTTCAGATTGTTTCTTCTTGTTTTCCAAACAATTAATTACCAAAGATAGTTTTTTTGAAATGGATATTCCATTCTTTTGCGTTTATTTTTTATCTAATTATAAACGCAGTTTTTAACGTCAGGGATTATCTTCTACTAGAAAAGAAAAAAACATTTTTATTTCTCATATTCTCATGATTTTACATTAATCAGCATATAATCAGTGAATTATAGTATGAGAAATGTTTTTAATAAATCGCATTTCTCATCATTTCCGGGTGAAATAAGCCTTAAAAACAGTTATTTCTCATACTTTTTTAAGTCATTTCTCATACTATTATTGCCCTTCTTCGACTATTTTCTTCTTTGTATATACCCTATGTGTTCCTCTTCCGGTGATTTCTATTCCCGAATCGGGTTGATGTCCCCATTGTCGCAGTTCAGTGGTTGCTGCTGTTTGTAGCAATCCGGTTAGTTTCCGATATTCCCAAACGGTCAGGAAAGGATGTTCGTCCAGATACTTTAGGGCTAATGCCAGTCGTTGTTCCGGTGTGAATTTATTCGAGGATTTTTGCTTTTTCCAAGGAGCTCTTTCCAACCGGCATCTATCGCTGATATTTCTTACCATTTCCCTGTCTACCCGGAAATTAACACCTCCTATAAAAATACTTTGTGCGTTGCGATGTTTTCCACCTTCTTCCGCATCTTCCCGTTCCTTGTCTCTGCCTAAGGTGAGCGATGGAGTGAATGTACCTATCCCGTCTATCTTTACCGAACGTCCCTCTGCCATCAGGTGTGCCATTTCAATAGCTGTCTGAAGCAGTACGCCTTCTATGTCTCCGGCACTGAAGCCGCTGACATCGCCCACCCGTCGTGCCAACTCTTTTATGCTTGCATTGTCTATCCGTGCAAACTTCGGATATGTAATTCTTTTGCCCGTCTTTTGTATGTCGGGCATCTCCTCCATAATGTATCGTGCCATACTATCTGTCGTTTAAAGTATTAATAGATAAGTTCTTTTCTATTGGAAGTAAACTTCCTTTCCTCTAATAGAAAAGTTCCTTTGGGTTAAATGTAAACTGTAAACGGAAGTTTTGTTTTTATAAATGCAACTTGCGTTTATAAAAATGAAAGTTCTGTTTTTATAATCAAAACTTTCATTAAATACCCTGACCGTACCAGTGAAAAATCCATTTTCATCAAAAGTTCCCCGGATATAATGATCTGCTGACTGAAAGTCTTCCTGACTGAAAAAGTCATTGATAATATTATATTTTCCTCCGGCATCCACCACATTGAATTCGGTTGCAAAATCCGGAAAATTTTTAAATACATTATATAATCCGCTGAGCGAACGTCTGATTTCAGTAACAGCATCGCTTCCATCCCCCGTATCCTTTCCGGCATCCGCCAGCTCCAATAACTGTTCATTGGGTTTGAATATCAGAAAAGTAGTACCATGATATTCAGGACGAAGAAAATCCGGCAAAATTTCTTCAAAAACAAATTCCGGGACCACCAAAGAACGAACATCTTTCCTGATCACGTCCATTAATTCCGGCTGTTCGGTCCATTGTTCATTATCAAAATTTGTCAGGAACTCAGCCAGCATTCCGGTAAAATCCTGCCGGAATCCCTCCGGTTCCGCAAACTCTTTCAACGGGATATTAATATCATCCACAAACAGATTATAATTTTCCAGAATCCGCCAGTCCATAAATAAAAGCTGGCATACCTCCCCTTGCTTTTTGGTAAGCATCAGCATCGGACTACCCAGATAGGCCACAGACAACCGTCCGATACCCTTTTCGCCCATCGGCACCCGGGAAGGCTTACCGAAACGCTCTTTCTCAGTCAGGAAAGAACGTCCGCGGGCCTTGGAATCCGTCCCTAAAACAATCCATTTCTCCAGAATATCTTTTTCCGACATACCGGAACCGTCATCCGTCAAAGTAAAGAACGGAAAGTTATTACCCTTATACCCAGGCAGGTAAAGATTACAAGTCAGTTTCCCGGCATAAGCATCATATCCGTTTTTCCACAATTCAGAAATTGCCGTAGGTAAATCGGCTATTTGTCCCTTACCTAAAAGTTCAATCGCTCTTGCTTTCGTCCTGAATCGTGCCATCGTATTTTTCTTTTAATTCTTTTAATAATAAACCCAGACGCCGGCCGTATTCGGGCGGAACCGCATTACCGATCAGCCGGGCATTAGCTCCGATACTTCCGGCCTTAAACACATAATCCAAAGGAAAAGTCTGCAATGTTGCCCCTTCCCGCAAAGAAAGTCCCCGGTCTTCATCCGGATGGGAAAAACGCCCGCAGGACGTTTTATAAAACATAGTAGTAATAGTAGAAGAAGGTTTATCCCATTTCAACCGCCCATAGACATCTGCAAAGCTGTGATCCTTTCCCACATAACAAGGGAGTTGCAATTCCTTATCATCTTTCCATGCAAGCCGGGAACCACCATCATGGGGGGTCTTCCGCAATCTTTTCAGATTTACTTCGCTCAACCCGGAAACAGTATGCATAAAAGCAGTGTCGTCTTTATGCCCGGCCTCCACCGGA
>ERZ791620.1221-NODE-1221-length-10479-cov-2.538085_pt1 | contig 10479 bp, 10 predicted proteins | sample MGYA00509962_ERZ791620 | MGnify/ENA primary metagenome ERZ791620 (study PRJEB30046, sample SAMN00715162) | human gut metagenome | study: EMG produced TPA metagenomics assembly of the A metagenome-wide association study of gut microbiota in type 2...
TGTACCGCTCACGAGCCGTGCAAGTGTTTCACAACAGACAAGCAGGCCTGAAAGAGGATAATCCCTTACCGTTCAATCACCTCCCAAAAGCCGGTCTATTTTCCGGAATATGTATTGAAACACTGTCTTATCAGCAACAGTAATCACGCACATGCCTTGCATCTGCGGCAGCACATCATATTTGAACGGAGCTTTCAAATCGAGGGAAACACAAAAATAAGTTCTGCCTCCCTGACTGATCAGGCTATCTTTCTTAACTTCCGCAACTAAGCCATGATTATAACCATATTCTTGTGCCGCAAATCCTTCCAGTTCTACACTGACCTCTGTTCCTCTTTTTATCCGGTTGACATAACGGAAAGGAATATAGGCATCCGCCTGTATGCTTCGCCGATCTACCGATGTCACAATGGTCACAGCACGGATATTCTCCGGATAAGGAATCAGCATGGCCGCCACGAAAAGCATCATCAGCAGCAACGCAATGTAAACAGTACCTCCAGTCACCAGTTCGGAAGGTACTTTGCTGATGATATTCCGCACTTTCTCGCTTCGCAATTCTATGTTATCATATTCTGTCATACTCGATTTCCACATATTTAGTTTCCCAATTCCAACTGATTCTTCACCAGATTGTAGTAAGTCCCTTTCCGGGCGATAAGCGAAACATGGTTTCCTACTTCCACGATGCGCCCCTTGTCCATCACAATAATCTGGTCGGCATCTTTCACTGTACTCAGGCGATGAGCCACCACAACAACCGTACGCCCTAAGTAGAAGTCATGAAGATTTTCCACAATGACCCGTTCGTTTTCGGCATCCAGCGCATTGGTAGCCTCATCCAGAAAAATATAAGGAGGATTCTTGTAAACGGCACGCGCAATGAGGATACGTTGTTTTTGTCCCTGGCTCAACCCGATGCCGTCGGGGCCTATCTGTGTATTGTACTTCAATGGCAGCTTTTCGGCAAAACTCCTGACATTGGCTATTTCTACGGCACGCTTCAGACGGTCGAGACTCACTTCCCCGTCATCCACTGCGATGTTTTTCGCAATGCTTTCCGAGAAGATAACCCCATCCTGCATCACTACCCCGCATCGTCTGCGCCAGCCTTTCAGGTCGTATTGTTCAAGATTGGCATTCCCAATTCTGACCGTTCCTTCCTGTACCGGATAATATCCTAACAACAATTTCAACAAAGTCGTTTTTCCGCTGCCCGACGCGCCTACAATGGCAGTGGTTTTCCCATAAGGAATGATGAGACTGATTCCCTGTAATGTCCACTGCGGACTGTGCGGATCGTATTTGAAACCGACATCCTCGAATATCAGATCCGCGCCACCCCCAGCCGGAACCATCAGGTTACGTTCCTCGCTTTCCTCGTTCTTCATCTCGTGTATTTCATTGATGCGCTCTAAGCTTATCCTGACATCCTGTAAAGAGTAGAGGAACTTCATCAACTGTTCCACCGGACTGTTCAGTTGCCCGATGATGTATTGCACGGCAAGCATCATACCCAGTGTCATGTTACCATGTATGACGGTTGCGGCGGCAACCACGGTAATAACCGTATTCTTTACTTCATTGATGAAGATGCAGCCGGCCTCCTGTTTTTGTTGCAGTTTCAGGCTTTTCATCTGTACGTCGAAGAGGTCAGCCTGCACGTCTTCCCACTCCCAACGCCGTCGGCGCTCACAATCCTGCAGCTTGATTTCCTGCATGGACGTAATGAACTGGTAGGTCTTGGCATTGTTCATTGCCTGCCGTTCAAACAATTCATAATCCAGCACTTTCCTTTTATTCAGGAATAAGGCCATCCATCCGCCGTAAAGCAAGCTTCCACAGAGAAAAACGACGAATATAAGCCAGTTATAACACAAAAGAACCATGCCGAATATCACAAAATTCAGCAAAGAAAACATTACAGTCAGTGTCTGCGTGGTCAGAAACTGATCCACCCGTTTGTGGTCGCCCATTCGTTGCAGCAAGTCGCCCATCAGCTTAGTGTCGAAGAACGACATCGGCAGTTTCAGTAGCTTGATGAAAAAGTCCGAAATCAGCGAGATATTGATGCGCATACTGATGTGCAACAGTAGCCAGCGGCGTATAAAGTCGACGCTTGTCCGGCTGATGGTAAGTACCAGTTGCCCCAACAGTATCAGCCAGACAATTGTCAAGTTCTGGTGCGTAATGCCTACATCGACTATGGCTTGGGTAAGAAAAGGCATTACCAGCTGAATAAGGCTACCCACCAGCAGTCCCAGCAAGATTTGTCCGAAATACTTCCGATGCTGCCTGATGTAACCGAACAGAAAACCGAAAGACCGCTGCTCCCGGCATCGCCCCTTCATCTCCCCTCTGTCTTCAAATGCAGGAGTAGGGTTCAGAAACATAACGATGCCTTTCTCTGCACCTTGTGATTGGGTGCTGAGCCATCCGCGCTTGAACTCTTCTTCTGTATATTCCACCCGTCCTTTCCCGGGGTCGGCCACGCAATACAGGCATCCCCCTCTTCTTTTCTTCACCCGATAGAGCACTACAAAATGGTTCTGATTCCAGTGTGCAATGCAAGGCAACTCAGATCTGTCCAGTTGTTCTATGGTAGCTCGCCCGCAAATGGTATGCAGCCCTAACTTCTCAGCCGCCTGGCTGATACCGAGCAACGACACACCTTCGTTGGTGGCAAAACACAATTCGGAAAGTTCGGCAAGGGTGTACTCCTTACCGTAATATTTGCAAATCATTTGCAGACAGGCAATGCCGCACTGCATGGAATCGTGCTGGATGTAAACGGGGAATTTCATAATTGCTATCTATTATTAAAACGTACCTTTATCTGTATCCTCATTCTGCAACTTTCTCTTAACATCCAGCTTCTTCCCAGTAGAGAAATTCCAGCTAAAACCCAACGTAATCATAGAGCGGTTGTCGTTGATGTAACTCCGGCTGTCGTGTTTCAACACATCATTAGGAATCGTAGCATTATGGTATCTTGATTTGGTGAATAGCCAATAGCAACCAGCCATGAAACGCCATTGCCGGTGCTGATAGAACACCTGCAGATTGCTCTGATTTTCATCCTGCTTCAGGTATGTACCGTCCAATTGTCTGGAAACAAGATTACCATTATAGCTGACACCCCAGTTGCCTTTCCTGAAATTGACAGCATAAAACAAAGGAATATACCAGCGAGTGTATCGGCCTACAATCGGACTATTCAGTTCCTGGTTGAGTACCATCCCATAAACTTTCAGTTGCAAAAGTTCGCTTTTGAACGGCCGAATGGAGAAAGAACAGAAACCACCATACACCCAGAACGATTCCGCATTCTCGGCTGTCGATACAATGTAACGTTTCCCGTTGATGCTTTCCTCCTGATAATAGGTACTGATAGGATCCACTGAATAAGAAGCCACAGCGGACAGGTTCAGGTCAATCCAGTTGATATTCCAGTTGTAACGCAATGTAGTGATATAAGTATTGCTGCTCTGCAGATACGGATTTCCGCGACGCAACAATCCTTCGGTAATCAGTTCTGCATTGTTGCTAAGCTGAGAGATAGTGGGAATGGAGGGCGCAGAGGTCAGTAACCATTGCACATTGTGAGTAGGCTTAAACTTATAGGACAGAATGACTTTGGGGGCAAACAGAAACCGGGAATAGCGGGTATCGTCGTTGCGCGCTCCTGTCCATGTACCGCCCACACCGATGCGATACATGAAACGGTTCTTATTGTCACCATACTCTGCATAAAAATAATGACTACTGTTACGGGAATTGTACTCATAAGCCCGATTGCCCGAAAGATAATTACTAATGGTGGAATTGGAAGAAGCAAACATACCTTTGTAGCCTGCACTCAACGTGCGCAGTCCCCATGTCTTGTTATAAGACACTTCGCCAACCAGCGACTGTTTGTCGTTACACAGGTTCATCTTGTCCTCCAGAGTAAGAGTGCCATCGACAGTCTCCCATTCGCGGTTCCATTCTTCCTGCCGGTTGTGATAGAGCGTCCCTACAACATTCAACGACAAATCCTGATTCCGCTTCAATTTCTTCGAAAAATAGACATCCGCAGTAGGCCCGAACGTACGGATATCCATCTCGTTACGCCCAAAACGCTCCCTAGCGGCCTCATCCACACACAACGCAATGTCGCTATCGGCATTGGCAAATTTTGTACTGAAGTTGGGAGAAAACGTAGCCTGAAACGTATAGCTTTCGGGCTTGTCATACGTGTACTTCAGATTGATCAGATTGTCCGTATAGCCAAACTTTCCATGACTGTTGTACAAATAGTCCATAGCTTTTCCGTCGAGCCGGTACCGATAATTATCCACCACAAAGCGGTCTCCATAGTTACGATAATGTAGTTCGTAACCGAAAGAGAGCTGATGATTACCTGCCACGTATTTCAGGTATAGATTGTCGTTTCCAAATCCAGTAGTAAAAGCGTGTGATACGTCCATACCTCCGTTCCAACCCGTATCCAACCGCTTGGTTATCACATTGACCAGCACACTGACCGTAGCATAACGTGCTGGAGGCATGTCGTAGTACTCCACTTTCAAGACTTTTTCAGGAGGAATGCTTTTAAGGTCATTGTCCGTAGCATTGACTCCGTTGATGAGTAACTTTACACTACCACCTCCCAAACGACTGATTTTATTGTTCACAGCATCAATAGAAAGATCGGCTATACCCATCAGCAAATCGCAGGAATGACGGGCATTTCTGATTTGTTCCTTCGAAAATGTATAAACGGACTTGTCAACGTAGCTAGTTTTCCGGGTAGCTTCAATCACCACTTCATCCAAAGCAGCAGATACTTCCTTTATTATGAAATCTTTAATGACTGAGTTCCCAGCAGATGGCATGCGCAAGAGTATATCCTCCTTCACGATTCCATAGCCTATACCGGAGATGATAATACAATATTTCCCCGGTCTTGTTGAAGACATCACATAATTGCCTTTTGCATCGGTAATAGTTCCGGTTATCAACCGGGTAGTATCAGCAACAGAATAGAGTGCAATATTTATAAAGGGAATAGGTCCCTGAGTCATAGAAGTAATATTACCTTTCAGTATAATCTGCGCATTTATACTATAACCGAGAAATACTAAGATGATACAGCCAATTATTCTTTTCATGTGATTTTTTACTTAAAAGAAGAAACGGGATGGCTCTAATTTTTCAGAAGGAGCAGTTGCAGGTTTACCTACTATCAAAGTTACATTTACAGCAGCATCAAAAATGCCTCCTTGAGGTAAGCTATAATAGTTTATAGAAGCGACACCGTCTGCTGGTACTTTGTCAAATTTGGATAATGTTTTTGGGGTAGCTTTTATACCATTTAAGAAAAAACATACACTACCTTCCCTTTGATAGCCTGTGGCCACCCAATCGTTCCCCTCTCTACGAATTTCAGGCATCAATAGCAGTAAATCTGTTATAGTTTGTGCTTTTCCCTTTTTCCTAAGTTCATCCTTTGTATAACTCTTGGTTACTATCTCAGAAAATGTTTCTTCGTCTTTTTCTAACGGAATATATACATTGCAATTGCCAGAAAAAGGTTTACCATCCCATATTTCAGGTATTTCTTTCAGATTAATTGTTTTAGTTTTATACCCCGGCGCTTCAATTACAAAATAGTATTTCCGAGTATGATCATAAGGTTTTATGTTATAATTGCCATGCGGACCGCATACCGTAAAATATTTTAATTCATTTGAATTGTAATAATCATATATGCTGATAGTAGCAAATGGAACAGGAGTTTGTTTACCTACTTCTACGCTGTAAACGTAACCTGTTAGCCATATTTTGGATTGAGCTACTACATTTAAACTTAAATGTATAAACAGTATTGCTAGAAAGGCCTTTGTTGTCTTCATAATTGTTTTATTATTAATTGTTGTTTAATATTTAGCAAAATAATATCTTCTATAGATAAACGTTCATCAAAGGGGCAAGTAAGATCTTTGTTTCCATTTTCAATAAGTTTTTGTGAACAGAAACCAAAACAACAAGGAAATAACTTGCAATCTATACATTTTTGAGGAATATTTAGCGATAAACGTTTTTGTACTAATTCGGTATTCCATTCAATAATCCCTAATGAATTTAAGTAACCATAAGGCTTTTCTTTTATAAAATTTCTTGCAGTACATTTGAAAACCTTACCATCATAATTTATAATAGCTTGATTTAGGTTGTCTGCATAGCAGCTTTCATATTTGTGAACAAAAGTGTAAATGTCTGCTCGAAATCCAGCATTGTTTATGATTTCGATAGCTTTGAGCACTTTTGAAATATCAATTTGCGCGGTATCGCTTTGCCAAATTTTTTGCAAAGAAATGACACTCCTTTTCTTGTTTAAGAATGATAGATCATGAATTAGTGATGTAATATGCTCCAATATTTTTTCATCATAATTGATTCTTATGATAAAATGAAAGTTTGCATTTGCATTACTTAATAGTCGTAAACCGTTTAGAATGCAATCATAGGAACTTTTATCTTGCTCCTTTTTAAAATTTCTAATAGAATCATGCATATTCTTATCCCCATCTATGGTAATTTGAAAGTTTGTGGAAAAAGGACTAAGCATTTTTATGTACTTGGGAGTAATTAGTGTTCCATTGGTTGTAAATGTCAAACGTATTTTAAAATTATGTATATTGATTTGCTCCTTAATACCGTTGAGTAATTCTGAAATAGCTTTGTAATTAATCATTGGTTCTCCTCCAAAAAAGGATAAATCCAATGTTTCAAAAGGTTCTATTTGATATTTCAAATCAATGTGTTTTAAAATTCGTTGTACTAAATCTGAGGACATGTGCGATTGGGGTATGTGGCTTTCATAGCAATACCAACAATTCAAATTACAGTCTAACGAAGTATTAATAATCAACAAATATTTTCTTGTCGAATAACGTTTTTGCAAATGGAATCCTTTTATTAAATTTATTTCATTGATATCATCTTTCACAATAAACCCGTTTCTTTCTAATTTATCTTCAAGCTTTTGGTCAATCAGTATTCCATTTATACATTGGTCGATTTCTGGGGTTAGCTTAATGGATTTCCCAGAAAAAGTATTGTATAAAATATCATTCCCATTAATATTAAGGGAAATGTTATATATACTCTTTTTCATGCCATTCTTTTTGATGAAGAGGGTATTTATAATTCAATGTAATAATAATTATTTATACAAATTATATAACACCCTCTCTTTAGATTAGTCGTTCTCTTTATTTGCAATTATTTGTACATCCGTGACAATTATTGTTTGTTGGCTCGTCATCATCATCACTAAAGAACTCGATAACAGCATCTATGACAACACTGATAATATTTTTACCACCGCAAACTTCTGACAATTCAATTTCTGAATTAATTAATTCGATTTCCAAATTATTGAAATTGATCAAATCTCTTTTTTCCATACTACTATAAATTATGTATTATACCTACTCATAAGCTTTTCGGCATCCGCTCCCAAATTTAGGCAGGATGGGGACTGCACTATTTAAATAGATTTACCGGTTTCATTTACATTTTAAGATAGGATTAATCGTCCTCATCCAAATCCAGAGTTTCAATCCAATACCACTGATCTTTTATCCAAACCCATTTGCCGCCCTTGATTTGCGACATTTCTGCTACTGAAAGTTGTTGCATTTCTATTACGTCCATAATTCTATTATTTTTTTTGATTTCTGACGTTGCAAAGTAAATGTTTTCTACTGAGGTAGTTGATAATAATTGGATAATCATTTTATAATAAATTCAAGGCAATTTGATTATCTTTGCGCACTATCTTGATTATAATTATGAAGAAGTATTATTATATCACCCTTGCCGCCCTATTCGCAATATGCTTGTTGCAAGCGTTTTATGTAATAAGCTTATACAATCGTTATATGGATGAAAATATAATACGAATAGAGGAGCGGCTGCAAATTGCCATTGATAAGGAGTGGCATATACGAGATGTGAAATCTAAAGGAAGAGTTCCTATGAAAGGGCAGTACCTTTTGGTAAAGTCCATGGAAGAAATGACTCCACAGGAGATAGATAGTTTGACCCACCTACACCCTTTACCTCGGAAACAGCCGATATATAATGTAGATGATGCCAGAAAGAGGGGGGTCGCGAATACAGCAATGGAACTTATTTCCCAAATGCAACAAGACGAACTATTTGAAAAAGGGTATCCTGTACAACTTCCGGTTTTGGATAGTATTTTTGCAGAAGCCAATCAGAAACAGTTCAACTATTCTTTTTCCTTATATAATAAAGATAAAGAAAGAATAGACTCCATCGGGCGGTGCAAGCATCCAAACTATACTTCCGAACTCCTGCCCATCGGAAACAAAGGCTTACAGTACCTACAGCTAAAAGCGAACATCCCTTTACTTCCTTTTATCGGGCAGCAAATCTGGCCACTTATTCTGTCGTTGATATTAATGGTGTTCGTAGTAGGTTGTGTAGCTTATCACCTCCTCGTCATCCGCCGCAAAGACACATTGCTACAACAGCGTGAAGACACCATCAACGGCACCATACACGACCTGAAAGCTCCGCTGAACAGCGTAGTAACCACCTTGAGTTGGCTGGAATCCACCGAAGCCAATGCGGCGAAAAAGAGAGCGGTGGAAATCAGCCGGGCGGAAGTGAGACACTTGGTGTGCAACATCGAATCGCTCCTGGTCACCGTACGCAAGGACAGGAAGCGGCTGATACTGAAAAAGGAGGAAACGGACATCCCACATCTGGCAGAAATAGTGAAAAACAGCATGGATGCCCTCTACCGCACCAAGCCGCACACCATCGAGATAGAAAACCGACTGCCGGAGAACATGAAGGTCGTGGCCGACGGCATGTATATAGAAAACGTCATCCGAAACTTGGTGGAGAATGCCCTGAAGTACTCGGACGACGGAGTGAACGTAAAGGTAACGCTGCAGACAACGGACGGCATGCTGCAAGTAGCGGTACAGGACGACGGATGGGGTATCGCACCGCAGTATCAGAAAAAGCTGTTCCGCCAGTTCTATCAGGTGCCCCGCGGTGCGGACCGAATCCGCAAAGGATACGGCATCGGCCTGGCACAGTCGAAATACATCATCGACGCGCACAAAGGAAAGATTTCCGTAAAGAGCGCCGAAGGAAAAGGCAGCGAGTTTTCGTTTACCATACCGGTGAAATAACCCCGACTTTCAGCCACAATATCCGCATCTAAAGAAAACCATCTTCCACCCAGCTTTCACTTCATCAAGATCAGATAAAATAAATACCAACTACAATTACAGTTGCAATCAGCAACAATAACAATTGTATCTTTACAGCATCATACTCACGATGCTTAAGCGCGATAACCAGTTTACCTATTATAAAAGAATAGCATACCAAAACTACAGCCCATTCAAAAAACAACTGATACGAATTACACATTTCCAATGATATAATAAAGAAAAAATAATTATCACAAGCATTCATCATCTTTGATTTGCGATATATCAATGACCGAATGCTATCGTTTTTCTGTCATACATTTATAATCTTATTTTCATTGATTCTGATACTGCAAAGTAAATACTCTTTTATAAAATAGCTTATAACAAATAGATAATCATTTTATAATTTTCCTATCTTTGTTCATTATCTGTATGACAACTATGAAGAAGTATTAAAACTTATCCTACCCATCTATGAGCAAAATCAAAGTATTGTTTGTAGACGATGACCTCGCCTTGGGCAGCATCGTCACTCTGGCACTGGAAGATGCGGGATACGAAGTACACTACCAGACTTCGCTGGCAGGCATCCGAACCGTAACGGCGGAAATGCAGCCGGACATCGTAGTGCTGGACGTGGAGATAGGTGCGAAAAACGGCATCGACGCCATCCCCGAACTGAAACAGATAGCGCCGGAAGTGCCTGTGCTGGTGGTATCGTCGCACGTGGAAAGCGACAACGTAGTAAAAGCCCTGGAGGTAGGAGCCCTTACCTACCTGAAGAAACCCTTCGAAATGACCGAACTGCTGGCCTACATACAGCGTTTTGCCCACCCCTACCGTCCGAAAGGAACCGAAATAGGCATGTTCCGCCTCAAAGCAGACGAAAACCTGCTGCTGAAAGGCGACGAAAAAGTAAGGAAGCTGAGCCTGCTCGAAAGCAAACTGCTGAAGATGCTGGCACAGAACCCCAACCGGGTGATCACCCGCGAAGAGATATCACAGGAACTGTGGGGCGAATACACAACGGAGAGCAGCGAGCAAAGCCTGAACAACTACATTGCCCGAATCAGGAAATATCTGGCCGACGACCGCCGGATAGAACTGGTCACCATCCCCCGGATAGGCTACAAGCTGATAACGGATGGAGAGCAGCAGGAATAGGCCAGCAACACTACAAAAATTCCCCAGTTAGGAAATAATTTTTTCCCAACTGGGGAATATTTTTTTC